>Ga0206127_1000229_pt1 | contig 73087 bp, 61 predicted proteins | sample Helgoland_Spring_6_FD_148646 | JGI IMG/M metagenome (GOLD analysis project Ga0206127, IMG submission 148646) | Pelagic subsurface seawater microbial communities from Kabeltonne, Helgoland, North Sea - Helgoland_Spring_Bloom_20160419_1 | ecosystem: Environmental > Aquatic > Marine > Epipelagic ...
GGGGTAGAATCATCACCTGTAGTGTCAGTTGTATCATCCGCTACAGGATCATCACTATCACCACAATTGGTAAACAATACAAGTGAACAAAGAATACTTAAGAAGAGGAGTTGTTTGATGTTTTTCATAATGTCTAATAAAATCAGTCGCAAAAGAACGTAATTTTTCAATTAAAAAAAAATAAGGAATTATATTTGGATTAATTTTTAAATACCAAAACAACCTTTCCAAACAGTAAAACCATATCCTTATATCTCACAGGTTTATCAAAGGATTTAACAATAGCATCTCTTACGTTATCTGTCTCTAAGAACATCTTTCTTTAAGTATGTCTTGAAGTTCTTTGTCTGAGTATCTATCTATGCTTTGAACTATCTCTACTTTAAAATCATTGGCTGTGGGTTCTTCTGTTATCTTTTTAGGAAGAGTATATCTTAGACTTATTTCTATTAGACGTAACTTCTCTGCCTTTGACAATTCTTCTAGTTTGACACTTTGAAGAGTGTCAACTAATAATCCTTTTAGCCTTTCTCTTATCTCTGAGGTTACCTTTCCTTCACCTCTTTTAGTTGTTTTACCGTATTGATTACCTTCTTGAAATGGCATATGTTATTTTATGTTTGTTTAATAGGAGTAAGAGTGTTCAATGTTACTTAGGGATGTAAGATGCATTCTTTGCAACGTGGCTGCTATTGTACATTTCGCTAGGATATACGTAATCCTTCAATTCAAAGAGTTTAGATAGATCTTCCTTGAATTGGTTCGAGAAGAGTACACTAAGGGAGCATTGAAAATCAAAGAGTTACAGAATTGTGGCTCTTTTTTTATTTCCCATTACGTCATAATTACGTCATATGTATCAAATAAGAAATGCGCAAAATACGTTTAAATAAGCCTTTCTAAGAGTCTTTGTGGGAGTGTCAGAGTATATCTGAATAATCTTATTTTAATCCTTTGAGTAGGCTTATTCCGTACAGTTAGTAAAGTTTGGTTTGGGTTCTGTCCAAGCGGTTGCGTCTTCGCTGAAATCTTTGCAAAATGTTACGGCATTTACATCCCAAGAACCAATGTCTTGATTGAAGGAATTAGCCTTTCGAAACATACTTTCCATATCCGTCACATTACTTACATCCCAACTACCAATATCTTGATTGAAAGCAGTTGCTTTATAAAACATATAATACATATTTATCATATTACTCACATCCCAATTTGAAATATCTCTATTGAATTGAGAATATTCAAACATCCCACTCATATCTGTAACATTACTTACATCCCAAGAGCCAATATCTTGGTTGAAAGATTGAACAGCATAAAACATATAACCCATAAACGTCACATTACTCACATCCCAAGAGCCAATGTCTTGGTTGAAAGCGGTGGCATTATAAAACATTCCACGCATATCTGTAACATTACTTACATCCCAAGAACTGATGTCTTGGTTGAAAGATTTAGCATCGTCAAATATATATGTCATAACCTTCACATTACTCACATCCCAAGAACTGATGTCTTTGTTGAAAGCAGTAGCACCATAAAATATAGAACTCATATTCGTCACATTAGTAGTAACAAATTTTGTAACATCTTGATCTGCATCAGTTCCGTTACTTCTCCAGTTAGATAATAAATCTTCATCAACCACCAAATAACTAACTCCACCCAATGCATAATAATTACCAATCACTGCATCCTCTGTCGCTTTAATCGTAACTCCATTTTCGTCTAGATAAATAGCATTAACTAAACAACCACTCTCATCCACTGTGACACCTTCAGCAGTATCAGCACAAGTGTCTAAATCATCCGTTACTCCATCACCGTCAGTATCTTTCTGTGAATCGGAACAACCATTTTCGTCTACTTCTGCACCTTCAGCAGTATCAGCACAAGTATCTAAATCATCGGTTACGCCATCTGCATCAGTATCTTTCTGAGAATCAGAGCAACCACTACTGTCTACCGTTTCACCACTAGGAGTATCAGCACAAGTATCATCAGCATCCGCAATTCCATCAGCATCCGCATCTAATACTGTAGTTGAATCATCATCTGTATTAGTATCACCTGTAGTGTCAGTTGTATCATCCGCAACGGGATCTTCATCTTCGCTACAAGCGTTGAACAATACAAGTGAACAAAGAATACTTACGAAGAGGAGGTGTTTGAAGTATTTCATAGTGTTAGTTTAAGCCAATACAAGCTAAAAAGATATTTTAACTAACTCCAAGAAATAATGTGTGTATTGTATTGCATATACTTTCAAACTAGCGGAAACCACCTATTTAAATAAGCCGTTCTAAGAGCCTTTGTGGGTTTGTCACCGTATGTTAACATCAACTATTAAACCCCCTAGTATTAGTGAAGAAACTACCTAACATAGTGAGTGATTTTAGCTATTTCTAGTTATTGATTGAAAGTACCCCGTTTAGATACATTTGTAGAGTGAATTGTTTTCTATACTGAGGGGTATGGAGACAGCAGCCACTTTGGGTAAAGGTGGTTGCTTATTCTTACTAATCATAGGTCAATTTTTTTTCCTCTTCTGAAGCAGCTGCAATTTTGTAGCTGCTTTTTAGTTTAATCACTAAGTTTAACCTCAGCTTAAATAGGCCTTTCTAAGAGCTTTTTTGGGGGTGTCAGCGTGTTATTAAATATCTTAATTGATGTGTAGCATACCTATTGATTGTTGTTCTTCCAAATACGTTTTCCAAACAGAATAACTAAACCTATGGTGATAAAAACTAATCCTATTGAATCATCTATGGAACTATAGTTTATATAATCTAGTGCAACCATAATTAACCCAATTAAAATGAGAATGGAATGTTCGTATTCTCGTAGTTTTTTCATATCTCAAAAATAATTAACCTCCGCTGAAAATAAGCCTTTCTAAGAGTCTTTGTGGGTGTGTCAGCGTGCAGACTATTTAACTGAATAAAGTTTATTTACTCCCTACAGGTGAATGGGGAATCAATGCGATAATTTTATATTTATTATTTTGTTTTCTCAGAATATATGATGCTTTTCTCTCCTTGGGATTCATTACTGTGCTATCTGTCAAAAATCTAGTGAAATTTTGCTCTATAATTATTATATCATTTTTGGATTGATAATTTTCCCAATTATTCCTTATCGAATATCCATAATTATTTGCTTCTAAATCATCAAATGTGGTTTGTAAAAATGATTTAACTTCATCTTTTGTGAAAAACATCAGTGTGGTGTCATTCAAGTAAAGAGTAAAAGGTACAGCATAAATTTCTTCAGAAATAAAATTTAAATCAGCATTACTCCAAGCCTTGTTGTAACTCGAGTAAAATTCCTCAATTTCTTTTGAAACTTGAATTGTTTGTGTTTGGGAGCAATCTAAGAAGATAAATCCCATAAGCAGTATTAAGAATCTTTTCATATCTCAAAAGTAATCAAAACGGATAATTAACCTCCGCTTAAATAAGCCTTTCCAAGAGCCTTTGTGGTTGTGTCAGCTTGTGTGTCAATTTAACCCTTATTATTTCACTTTTTGCTGACAGTATACAGCCATAACTGATAGTAAATTAGATGGATCTTTAACCTAATATTGAGACTTTGCTCATTAGGCAATGAGAGAAGTATTTATATAAAAAAATTACCTTTACGTTTAAACTAAACGTTATAAACATGAAAGTAATTACAAAAATCACCATTTTATCAGGTGCACTCTTTTTTATGGGCTGCTCAGAAAAGCCATCAAAACAGGCAGAGGCCAAAACGGCAGATGCCAATACGATAATGGTAGCATCAATGGAGCGATTCAAAAATGCTTGGAATCGTGGAGATGCATCCAGCGTAGCTGCAGAATTTACCAACGATGCGGTTCGGATTATTGCTAACCCAATGAGCCCCGTTGAAGGTGGAGCAGCCATATTAAAGGCATTTGAAGCTACTTATTCTGAAGAAAGTGAGCTCTACAATAGTCGTATGGAAGTAGAGGTAGTCGTTAATCGATTTATTTCTGAAGATATTATGATCGGAGCGGGTATGTTCCGGATTTTAGGTGAGAACAATAACATCTTGGAGCATGGCAAGTGGGGGAATGTATTCAGATATGAAGATGGGAGAATTAAATTCTTATTGGAGTCTGCGCACCGAATACCCAGCGATTCCCAAACGGCAGGGGTTGCCGCTGAACTGGCAAATTCTATTACCTCGGAAGAACCTCATTTTGAAAAAATTCAAGCGTCGATTCATAATTATATTAGCAACTATAATAGCAAAAATAAAGAAGGATTAGCTATGCTTTTTGTAAAGGATGCTGTTCAGAATGTGAACTCTAAAGAAGGTATTATTTTAGGTCGTGAACAAATTAAAGCAACTGAGAATTTTTCAGATGGAGGTACGTTGAATGCCAATATTTTGGGATATCGATATCTGGGAAAAGATTTGGCAATCGCTTACGGCAATTGGACTGCGATGGGTGAGGACAATCTCACCGTTAATGGCCAGTGGGGGAATCTATTTAAAATTATTGGCAAGGATGCTTTATTGATTATGGAATCTGCTGGCATAAAATGAAGTTTGCCTCCGGTTTCGAGTAATACGGCAGCATTGAAGATTAAAGAGTTACAGAAATGTAGCTCTTTTTTTCTTTTAATAAAGTGCAAAGAATATGAATTAACACTAAATGTTAGGTTGCTAGAACTTTATTATAGAGACATTGAAAATATAGTTTTTATGGATTTTTCGTTTAAAAAATAAATGGTTGGGTTAGGCTGAGGGCGGTATGAAGAGTAGGTTTCCTCAAGACATTCGATGGGAAATTGAAAAAAATTGTATTTTTCTATAACTTGAGTATAAATAATTATCCAACTATGCAAACTAAAAACAATATTCTGCTCGCAGAAAAAATGAGTTTATCAAGATTTGATACGCTCACCTCTAAAATTATTTGGGCAGTGGACTTAGAAAATTTGATTACAGGAATAACCCGAATTGATCATTTAATTTTTGTTACTAATATATCAAAATGGGGTATAGGTCAATACACCTCATTATTGAAGTTTGATACAGGAGAAATTTTATGGACGATAAAAAAAGTGTTTACCAGTATTCTGATAACAGATCAATATGTTTTTAGTCTGAAGGGGTCTAAGTTAGAAGCTTTATCTCTTAAGACTGGAAAAGAGCATTTTATCATATCTACGACTTTTAAATGGACGGCACCTAAATTGGCGTTGATAGGGGAAAAATTATATCTTTATTCAAAGAAGAAGGTACTTGAAGTTAATCAGAAAAATGGTCAATTAATGGAAGTAGAATCCCCAAAGGGATTGGATATCCAAAGTATCACTATCTTGGTTGATGAATTTCAAATGAATATCAATACCATTTCAACACCTGATTCGGGAGTAGGTTTTGTCGGTGATATGGGGAGTGTCGGAGGAGATACTTCAGGAGGAGATGGCGGTGGCGGTGATGGTGGTGGTGGTGAATGATAAATCCTACATTATTTTGATTAGCCGAGTTGCCTGATTTGGAAATGAAATGTATATTTGCTTTTATCTAACCATAAAATAATCATGAAAAAATTCATAATAAAAAGAGCAATGACGGGAGTTTCAGGAGCACCTAAGCATGAGCTAGACAAGGCAGGGAAGGCATCTGAAGCGGTCCTTATTGAGATGCGAGCAGAGGGTAAGGAGATCCAACAAGAGCAAAGTTACGTAGCTGGAGATGCTATTTATTGTATTTATCATGCAGCATCAGCAGATCTGATTCGTGAACATGCAGAACGATCCAATGGGGTGGCCACTGAGATTACTGAAATAGCGACACTCATTAAGCACAATACTTCTGTGGTGAGTTAAACACGTCAGCTTTGAAAAAAATAATAAAGGCTTTCTAGTGAATCATTAGAAAGCCTTTATATTTTAAAATTCAAGTACAACGGAGTGTTTTTTTAATATATCAGGGTAACTAGCTCTCGAGAAGATAATCAAAATGAGGGTAGAGTCATTTGAGAATTATGATACTGAGGATCATTTAGTATGAAAACTACTTCAAAATATGCTCGAGAGTTTTAAGGCTCTTTCTCACTACTTTTTTAGTTTCTATTCGACAAACAAGACCCCAACACTTTGCGCTTGACAGGCGGCATTGAAAACCTGTACCTGCCCCTTAAGTAAACGTTCAGCATTTTGCTTATGAATGGCCCATTCAGCATTCAATTCAACTTTGCGTGATTCACTCCCTTGCGTAATTTTTGGAATAGGACTATTTGATTCACTGATTAAATTAAGATAATGTGCCGTAAATCCATTTTCGAAGTTTTCAACATCATCATAGGCCTTGGATAATCGCTGTACCATGATACCATCCCATAGGGTTAAGTCTTCGCTTAGGGTATTACCCATAGCGATCAGTTCATTATGATTTGTTGGATCCATTTTTAAAAGCAAACTTTTGAGCTTTGTATTGATTTCATTGAGACGATTGGTCATATTGGTCATTTCTCTATAGGTGGCGGCAGTAGCTGTCATGAATTCATGGTATGTTCGGTATTGTGCTTCACTCAGATCATACAAAGGATTTGGTTGAATGATCGCTGGATTTTCAAACCGTTTTTGGTCATAGGTTAAAGTCAATTGATAAGAACCAGGAATAGCCCGGTGGCCCGAATAGCCCCCTTCAATATAGACCTTGGGTACCCCAGGCAGTAAAGGATAACGCATGTTCCAAACAAACCTATTGAGACCTTCATTTTTGGATAAAGTGGGGTTTTTTGGAGGATTTCCTTCATAACTTATGTAATTTTTATTTGCCTTAGATGAAAAGGTATTGACCATATTACCTTGAGCGTCTTTGATGGTCAAGGTAAGTTCAGTTTCTTTACTTAAGGAAGGTAAGTCATAATAAAGCACCATACCGCTGGCCGGATTCACACCTTTTAGCACATCTGTACCTTTGTTCTTATTCGAATTGAAGGCACTGGACCAATTCGCAATATACGTGGGTGCAGGGGCATAAAACTTACCTTTGCGCGAGGTGCCATCATATTGGCGAAGGATAGTTAAATCATCTAAAACCCAAAAAGACCTTCCTTGTGTGGCGACGACGATGTTGTCATGACTGATGGCGATATCAGTAATCGGTGTAATGGGTAAGTTCAGCTGTAAAGGAGACCAATTAAGGCCCCCATCCCATGATGCATACATGCCCGTGACGGTACCTGCAAATAATAAGTCTTTACGTTTTTCGTCTTCACGCACTACCTTGGTATAGGCCCCTTGTGGGATTCCTGAAGTGATGAGTTTCCATGTTTTCCCATAGTTTGTGCTCTTGTACAAACCAGGTGTATAGTCATTAAACTTATAGCGCGTGGTAGCTAAATATACCGTACCGGGATCATGGGGCGAAACCTCAATGGCATTGATTAACGTTTCAGGCAATCCTTTTGGAGTCACATTGTTCCAAGTAATACCATTGTCTTTTGTGAGATGAACCCTTCCGTCATTACTACCCGTGTAGATGACTCCTTTTTCATGTTTAGATTCTACAACATAAGTCAATGTACCATAATTTTCTGCACCGACGGCTTCAACGGTATAAGGTCCACCTCCTTTGCCTTGCTTCGCATCTATATTGGCGGTCAGGTCCGGTGAAATAACCTCCCAAGAAACCCCCTCATCTCTAGTTCTAAGTAAATATTGGGCTCCATGAAAATAAGTATTGGGCTCATGTTTGGACTTTACTATGGGAGCATTCCAATTGAATAAATACTTCATGTCCCGAGCCGCGAGGCCCAAATATAAATTAGGCTCTATCTTAACATTTGTTCCGGTTTTGGCTTTGGTATCTAGTAGTTCAATAGACCCTAAATAACTCCCACCCATGACCTTCACAGGATTGTCGGGATCAAAAGCCAAAAAAGCACTCTCACCGCCTGCAGAACTGGTCCAATCAGATTCAGTAATGCCCGAAGATCCCAGACCAATGCTCGCGATTTTGACTGAAGAGTTGTCTTGCTGACCACCATAAATATTATAAGGAAACATATTATCAGTAGTGACTCGATAAAATTGAGCCGTCGGCATGTTGTCAATCCGGGACCAATGCGCCCCCTTATCAAATGAAATTTCAGATCCTCCATCATTGGTGAGGAGCATGTTTTTACTATTCAGAGGGTTGATCCAAAGGTCATGATAATCTCCGTGATGACTGCGTATTCTTTCCCAATCCTTGCCTCCATTTATGGATCTATAGGTACCTGCACTTAACACGTAAACGACATTTTCATCCTTCGGATCCAATGTGATCTCAATATAATACCAAGCCCGCTGTAAGAGGCGATGATCTCCACTTATTCGGGTCCAATTTTTACCTGCATTTTTAGAAACAAATAAGCCTCCTTTTTCTTGCTGAGAATCACTTTCAATGAGGGCATAAACCCAATCGGAGTTGGCACGAGATACAGCAATCGCCATTTTTCCTTTCTCTTCTGGTAATCCTTGATGAATTTTTTTCCATGTATCACCACCATCAGAAGATTTATATAATCCGCTGCCTTCACCGCCACTGATGACTTGCCAAGGGGTTCTCAGATGCTCCCACATGGCAACATATAATATATCAGGATTATGGTAATCAATGGATAATTCACTGGCACCCGTCAAATTATTTACAAAAAGGGTGCGCGTCCATGATTTACCCCCATTCGTTGATTTAAAAATACCACGATCTTCATTCGGCCCGTTGAGTGCTCCTTGCGCGGCTACCCACAAAATGTTAGGGTCTCGAGGGTGAATAACTATGCGTGAAATATGCTGTGTCTCCTTAAGTCCCATATGGGTCCAGGTTTTACCGGCATCTGTTGATTTGTATACGCCATCACCGTGGGAAGTCATTACCCCCCTGGGTGCGTGCTCACCCATTCCTACATAAATGACGTTGCTATGGCTTTCCGAGACAGCAATAGCTCCGACAGAGCCCATTTTGAAAAACCCATCAGAACAATTAATCCAATGCTGACCCGCATCGGAAGTCTTCCAGACGCCACCTCCGGTAGTGCCCATATAATAAGTTAAAGGATCGTCGATGACACCCGTTCCTGCATTGGCACGACCGCCCCTGAAAGGACCAATACTTCTGTATTTTAGATTATTAAAAACTGAGTCTAGTACTTGCGACTGTAGGTCACAGGTGAATATTAGACAGCAAATAATTAAAATAGATGTTCTCATTTTTCTGAATTTCTTATTATAGTTAACCTTTGAAGAAAGGATATTATTTTATTGAGATTAATGATTCTTTTAGAAGCGATAACTCAGAGCCTCTTAATTAATAATTTTAAACAACTAAATTGATTAATTAATTTAACTAGGGCAAGAACAATTTTGTGAGTGGCAAAATTAATTAAGTTCAATCATAGGAAATTACGCTTTTTAATAAGACTATGCATCAATTCCATAACGTAAGAGACATCCTCAGAAGTCGTTCGCCAATTTACGAAAGCCGCGCGAATCCCTTTTTTTTCTCGGTAAAGGGTAGGAGACATGAATACTTTGCCCGTCTCATTGAGTATAGATAAAAACCTAGTGACCCGCTCACCACTGTAGTCGTTTAGGGTAAAGCAAACCGTATTGAGTCGGATAGGTGCCAATAATTCAAAATGGCTATGTTTCTCGATCCAGTCCCCAAAAAATTGCGCATGTTCAATACTGTCATCTACCATTTCTTGGATGCCCGACTTCCCGTAAGCAAGTAAGGCAAACCATACGGGTAGCGCTTTCAATCTTCTTGAGTTTTCGGGTAAAAGATTTAAATAATCTACAGTACCTGATTGATTTTCTAAATAAGGAGCATTTGAGTTTTGGAAGGTTTCAATCTGAAAAATTTTATGGGATTCTTTTATAAAAAAAATCGCATTTTCATAGGGGACATTGAGCCATTTGTGGCAATCGATGGTGAAACTATCTGCGTATTCCCAACCATCAACCAAATGTTGATGACTTTTGCTACAGGAAGCAAAGCCTCCAAATGCCGCATCTATGTGCCACCAAAAATCAAATTTTTTCTTGAGATTAGCGATGCCTTCAAAGTCATCAAAGTCCGCTGTATTTACCGTACCAGCACTAGAAATCAAAAGAAATGGGGCACCAGATAGTTGGAGGATTTGGTTTTCAAAATCTTGCAAATCCATAGATTCCCGATGACCATGATTCGTTTTAATGGTCGTAATATTGACACTACCTAATCCCAATAAAGACAGGGCCTTTAAAACAGATGAATGCGGAAGGGTAGCCAAAACATGAATGGGTTCACTGATGCCTTCTTTGGCATAATCTTTCTTTTTTTGTTTGCCTATCCACTGTCTTGCTGTAGCCAAGCAAGTCACATTAGACATGGTTGCTCCTGAGACGAAACCCCCGGATAAGTTTTTGGGTAAATTAAATAACTCAAGTAGCAATCGAATGGTTTCCATTTCAATATGGGCAGAAACATCTCCTTGACCACTGGCCTTAAAGGCATTTTGATCGTAAATGGTGGTGAGCCAATCACCGGCAATGGATGCTGGAGTCGTGCCTCCAGTGACAAAGCCCCAATATTTGGGACCCGAAGAAGAAACCATGATTTTCTCAAAGGTTTCATTGAAGTATTTGAGTGTATTTTTAGTGCCCCACCCATCTATCGGAAGCTGCGTTTCAGGGGTTATTTTATATGTATTTGAGGTAGGACGGTGCTGCAAATGATCGAGATAGGAGAGTCCTTGGTTTTTCACCTCTTCGAGGATGCTTGCTATCTCATCTAAGTCTTTTTTTAACCTTTCGTTCATCTTACTAAAGTATTACATTGTGATTTATTAATAAAGTTAAATACCCTAAGCCCAACGCGATCCTCAATGAAAAAGGAAGTGAATTAAAACAAGACTGCCCAATAGGGTCCAGCCAAGATTACTCAATGAGTTGGAACTGGACTGAAATAAGACTTTAAAAGATGAAAAGTTACTGGTTTTCCCTTCAGTTGCGATCAATAAACTGATAAAAACAACCCAAAATGCCCGCACAAAATAATTCATGTCAGGGAGTAAATATTGTAGTAATAAATTTAAAGGGAGGGTAATAAAAAAAGCCAACAAGACCTTTTTTTTATTCGGGACAAGTAATAATGCAGCCGCACAAATCATCACGGTAATTCCACAATTGATATAGTATCTAAGATTATTTAATGTATGGGTAAAGGCAGCACTTGGATTCTCAAATTTCAGATAGAGCAATATCATGCCCATGGTAAGTGAGCTGATTAAGCTGAAAATAATAGCCTGCCGCCCCGCACGAATTTTTTGATAATCCGAAGGGGTTTTATTAATATAATTTGAATAGATGTCGACCGACCATAAGGTAGCAATCGAATGAAAAGTTGAATCTACTGTACTCATTAATGAAGCAAATAGACCGCAAAGGATGATACCTCGGAGTCCTATAGGCACATAGCGATTGACCAAATAAGGGAATGACATATCTGGATCACTCAGGCCCTCACCTAAGATGCCATATAGGGCAATACCGGGGACCACTATAATGAGCGCCATGAGGTATTTCAATACCCCGCCGACCAATAATCCTTTTTGTGCCTCTTTTAGATTTTTGGCAGCCAGTGAACGCTGTATGATAGTTTGATTCGCACACCAATAATTAATATTTAAAAAGAATAAGCCAAATAGATGGGTCCAAGGCAGGGTCGGATGATCGGCAGGTAAATGTAGGTGCATCCGATGACTCGTTTGTACATATAGCTCCTCCCAGCCACCCAGTGCGCGAACGCTTACGATAAGTACAAACAAGCCACCAAATAATAGAATGATGAACTGAATGATGTCTGTTTTGACTACTGCATTTAGACCCCCTAGATAAGTATATATGGCCGAAAAGACCCCCAAAATCACTATTAAGAGCGCAATGCGCGTCATGCGGTCCTCATGCAGCACGGCAAGTTGTTCTCCAAATACTTGATCGGCAGCGTAAGCACCCCAAAATAAGGCAGCACCCAAAGTAATGGTAGAAAATAAACTTAGGTTAGCTATCGAATAAAACAATCCAGCGCGTTTACCAAGGCGCATAGTGATGAATTCGGTAACGGTAGTAATTCTGTGTTTTAAAAACATTGGGATAAAGACGAATGCGGCAATCAAAAGACCTTGAATGGCGTTGATTTCCAAATTCGCCTGAGCTAAACCATAGAGATAAGCCGAACCCATCATGCCCAAAAACTGATAACCTTGTACATTGGTTGCGATGGTAGAGATGGCAATGGAGGGCCATCTTAAATTTCTAGAACTTAAAAAATAAGCATCGGCATCTACTGTTTTATTTTTTGAACCGCTTAAAGCCACGATCAAAATCAAAGCGAAATAGCATAATACAATAATAAAATCTAACATAATATTAGAATCTGGGTCCTTTACCTAAAGGTGTGTTTGGAGGATCTTGGGGAATTCTTCCATATACCCTGGGCAGAGAGATGGTTTTTAAATGTGGCAGTACCCATTTTGCAAAATATTGGGCTTCTTGATGATGTGGGTAACCAGAAAAGATGAAGGAGCGTATACCCATACTCATATAGTCATTAATTTTACCAAGAACTTGTTGGGGATTTCCTACCAGAGCGGCTCCACAACCTGATCTTGCGAGTCCAATTCCTGTCCACAAATGGGGTTCAACGAAATGATCTGCCCCAGCAGCGGCTCGCATTTCGCTTTGTTTGGATACTCCCAAAGATTTGGCGTCTTGCGCTCTTTCCTTAATTTCAGTTCCTTTTTGGATATCTAGCTTGGATATCAATTGATCAGCATATTGCCGTGCCTCTTCTTCAGTTTCTCGTACGATAACATGGACTCGAAGTCCGAAATCCAATGTCCGATGATAGGCAGCCGCTTTGGCTGAGAGGGTTTCCATTTGTGCTTTAAGTTTTTCCCTTGTCTCAGGCCACATAAGATAGACGTCACAGTGCTGGGCACAAAGATCTATACCTGCAGGAGAATACCCCCCAAAATAAAGCATGGGTCCACCATTCTGTTGATAAGGCTTGACGGGGGCAGTAGGAAGGTGTAAGTCATAAAAATCACCATGAAAATCAATAAAATCTTCATTCCAGGCTTGTTTTAAGATGGTGATGACTTCTCTTGAGCGCTGATAACGTGCTTCTGAATTTAGCTCAGTTCCGGGGAGATTAGAGGAAATGATATTTAAGGTCAAACGACCTTTCAGCATGTGATCAAGGGTAGCAATGGCTCGTGCGAGCATCGGAGGGTGAACTTCACCACATCTGATGGCTGTCAATAAGTTGATTTGTTGGGTTTGCGGGGCGATGGCTGCTGCAAAACTCAAAGTATCTTGACCTACCTGATAGGAGGAGGGGCATAAAATATTACGATATCCTAAGACATCTGCTTGTCGAACAATGGCTGCGGTATTTTCCCAGTTGCTTTTATATCTATCATTTCGAGTGCCTAAAAAATCATCATCACCATCGCAAATCGGGGCAAACCAAGAAATTTCTGCCCCAGAAACACTAGAGGCTTTAGATGGTGTCAGATGAGGTTGCGTCATTATTTTATACAATTATGAATGATATTTTATAGAAAGGGTTAAAACAACAGGTAATCTTATCTCAAGAGGAGAGGATCATTATTCACTATTTTAATCTTAGGATCAGGGTCTTTTCACTTTGCATATATTTCTAATTCAGGAGCCAATCTATTGAAAAAAGCATAAAATTGATCGTTTTATTTTCTTTTTCGAAAAGAAGCCCTATTTGTGATTCATTGATTTGAGTAAGGTCAGAATAGGCAGAGATTCCCGGGTAAATTTCTTTTTTTATGGGCCAGGTAAGCCCATTGTTCTCACTCGCCTTTACGGTCATGCGAATCCTTTCTTCTGTACTATTTGGCCCACTGTAAAGGAGTAAGGTATGTGCGGTATTTTCAAATAAGAACAAACTTGATTGGCAAACTGGAGTGATTAATTTAGGATCAAAATAGACGCTGTCCCAGCTTTGACCCCCATCGTTACTTCTTGCAATCAGTCTTCTTTTAGGGATTCCATTTTGTTGACGAATATTGAGTATTAACTCGCCATTTGGAAGTACTGTGCCTATGGCTTCATTTGAGGAGGCAATAGGGACATCTTCGCTTACTTGCCAACTTTTTCCGTGATCATCACTGAAATAGCCATAAGCGTGATACTCATTAAACCCAGGTTGGGGTTTTCCTGAAGAGTGGTTTGCTGGGACATATATTCTGCCCTTAAATATTCCCTTCATTAAACTGAATTGAATGCCCTGGTGTATTGGCATGGGTACGCCAATCTTTCTCAGGGTGGGGTGAATGTTTATTAAAATGAACCTGTCGTGTAATTTCTTTTGGCGGCGACCAATTGCTACCAAAATCTTCAGAAGTGATCAACCAAACTCCTCTGTCTCCATTTCCGTTTCTTACATCTTGTTCTGATTGGGTGCCCGTATTGAAAAACAAGAAAATTCTACCTGAGGGGAAGAGTGGATCATGATAGTCTACGACAGGGGCAGGATTACCTGCTTGTGATGATCTATTATTGATGAGTATTTTTTGCTTGGACCAGTTCAATCCACCATCATCACTATGCTTCATCACAATATCCACATCTCCAAAATCATCACATCCATTCACACGTCCTTCTACGAAGGATAGAATTTTTCCATTTTTTAACTGCACGATGGCAGGTATCCGATAGCAGGCATAATCTTCCTGACCATTCTCAAATAATATTTGCCCACTAAATTCCGAATGTTTTTGAGAAAACAACTGAAGGATACAAATGAAAAAAAAGAAAGAATAAATTAAAATACGCATGATGACTTAAGATAAGCACTTTATCATTTAACCTATTAAAACTAGTGAATTTAATGAATGAGAGATCGAGCATTTATACCCACGATGAGCTCGAAAAAAGGAATGAAAAATAGAGTATATCCCTCAGGGTTGAGAGATTCAGCTGAAGTATTGTTTTAGCATAAATAGTTTTACTATTATTTGCTTAAGGTCTAAAGTTTTTTTATTCTTGAAAAGAATGCCCTAACTTTTTTTTATTGATCAACGTTAATTTTTTAATTCTTTAGTTGAGGTTTAATGGTTTGTACATTTAAAATAATAAAAAAACAGGTTCATGACAAATTTAGTTGACTTACCCCTAGAGCAACCACTCCTAGAAGAAATAGCAGCGCATGCCCAAGAAATAAGCGTTTTCAAGGGGACTTCGATTGTAAAGGAGGGTGATGCAATGAATCATATTCCCTTCCTGATGAAAGGGTCTATTAGGGTTTTTCATAAGGATTATGAAAAAGATCGAGAAATGACCTTGTACTATATCAAGGAAAAAGAAGCTTGCATGTTTTCCTATTTCACCATTTTTTCAGATCATAAAAGCAAGGTTTTTGCAGTGGCAGAATTAGATTCATCACTGCTATTGATCCCCCGAGAAATCATGAACAGTTGGCAATTTAAGTACCCCTCTTGGCAGAAGTTTGTAGTGAAAACATATATTCATAACTATGAAATTCTTTTGGATAAATTAAAAGAAGCTAGTTTAATTAAAATTGAAGGTCGTTTGAAAGCCTTTTTTAAAAATAAGTGCAGCATCTTAAATACCAATGAAATACCCATTACCCATCAAGTCATTGCAAATGAATTTGGTACGACAAGAGTGGTGATTTCTAGAGTTTTGAAAAAAATGGAACAAGAAAAAGTGATTATCCTAGGAAGAGGTAAAATTATTTTAATTTAATGACTGCTATGTAACATATGATGCAAAATTTATACAATAATGTTGATTATTATTGTTTTGAACTAATCAACAATAATCATGGATAAAAATAGATCAAAAATCAGGTTACACGACGGAATAGTTGGGATTCTCTATCTCAGCAGTGTTTTATTGGCCAATTATATTAATTTAAGTTTTGGCTGGATCGCCATAGCGGTGGCTGGACTGCAAATCGTAAGTCCTTTTACTAAATTCTGTCCTGTGTATTTCGTATTGAATAAAATGATGCCCGATACCGAACCTATCCAGAATGGAAAATGAAAAGTTAATTTTTTAAAAGGTCTTGCCGTCAAATAATGAACTTTTAATTCATACGATTCTTATTTGTTTTTTTTACAACTAATTTATTTCTTATCTTGAAATTGAGAAAAAGAAATATTATGAAAAGAAAGAACGTTAAGTTGAAGTCCAGAAGATCTTTTGTTAAAAGTGGTCTGGCCTTATCCGCCATTACCATCCTTCCTCGCCATGTTTTGGGTGGTAAGGGCTTCACAGCACCCAGCGACCAACTCAATATTGCGGCGATTGGATCGGGAGGTAAAGGGGCGAGTGATATTTCAAATGCATCTCGTAATGGCAATGCAAGAGTGGGTGCTTTGTGTGATGTAGATTTTTCTGGAAGTGCAGCAGCAACGGCCAAAAAATTTCCAAAAGCCAAACGTTATGCTGACTTTAGGGAGATGTTAGACAAGGAAAAAGACCTAGATGCCGTCACGATTTCTACACCTGATCACGTCCATGGTGTGGCCGCTATTTATGCCATGGAGCGCGGCAAACATGTATATGTTCAAAAACCAATTACGCATAACATAAGAGAAGCCCGTATACTGACCGAAATGGCCAGAAAACAAAAAGTGGTTACTCAAATGGGTAATCAAGGAGGATCTAATCCCTTGTTACAGACCGTTCAGGGTTGGGTGGATTCGGACGTCATAGGCAAGATTTCAAAAGTCCAAATTTGGACCAATCGTCCGGTATGGCCTCAAGGGATAAAAATGCCTGCGGCAGATCCTTCAGCCAAGCCTGCAGATTTGAATTGGGATTTATGGCTCGGTCCTGCACCGGATAAACCTTACACACCTAACATGCATCCATTCAATTGGAGGGGTTGGTGGGATTATGGTACCGGGGCCTTGGGAGATGTGGGGTGTCATTTGATAGATATTCCCTACAGAACACTGGGTTTGAAATATCCCAAGGATGCCGAGTGCAGCGTCGGAACGGTTTATTCTCGTATGTGGACGCCAGATTACTTTCCTGAAGGATGTCCACCTTCATCTTTTACTACGTTGCATTTTGATGCAACAGAGAAGAGTAAATCACCGATTGAAATGACTTGGAGTGATGGGGGTATCAGGCCATCACATCCAGAAATCATTCCTGCCAATCATGATATTGGGGGCCCCGGAAGCGCAAATGGCGTTTTGATGATTGGAGAAAAAGGCATCATCTCTACCAATATTAATGACAGCTCACCATTGATGCCCAAACTTTATTTAAACGATGGCACGACTGAATTTGGTCCAGAGTTAGCACCGAGCGATGAGCCGGAATACGGGCATCAGCGCAAATGGGTAGAGGCTTGTAAGGCAGGTTATCAAAGCAGTGAGCATCAAGCCCTGACTTCCTCTTTTGATTATGCAGGACCCATGACCGAGACCGTATTAATGGGGAATTTGGCCATCCGAAGTTATATGCTTCGACGAGAAAATGCGGAAGGAAAAATGTCTTTCTATGCACGTAAAAAATTGATTTGGGATGGAGAAAACACTCGAATCACCAACCTAGAGGAGGCCAATCAATTTGTCGGGAGGGTCTACAGATCGGGTTGGGAGATGTGATAAATGAGAAGGATAGGGTTTAATATGATCATATTAAATCATATGGAATGTGATGCTTTTAATTTTATGAGAAATAAAAGGGGTTCATGATCATTTAAAATTGTTGAACTTTAGGTAACCTTTTTTGTTTCATTTCGTTCAGTCATACAGTTAAGGAGGGGATTGAAATGAAGAAGATTCAAAAAGTAGTATTATTTAGTATATTTTTTCCAGTATTTACGGTTGCTGCACAAGAGGTCGTTCAGGATAAAAGAAGCTATGTTACCCATGCCATAAAGGGAACAGAAGTCCCAGAAATTGACGGTCGATTCAATGAACCGCTTTGGGATAAAGTTGCTTGGGAAGGGAATTTTGTCGAGGCAGACCCTGATGAGAATACAGCTCCTGCCCAATCCACTCAATTTAAGTTGGTTTATGACGATAATTTTTTGTACGTCGCCATCCAATGCTTGGATTCTTTACCGGATCAGATTGTAAAACGGCTGTCCAGAAGAGACAATACGCAGGGGGATTGGGTAGCCATTGCTTTTGATAGTTATTTTGACAAAAGAACGGCTTTTGTTTTTACCGTGAGTGCATCTGGCGTAAAGGGGGATGCCTTTGCTACAGAAAATGGAAATAATGGTGATGACAGTTGGAATCCTATTTGGTATGTAGCCACTACTGTTGACCAAGAAGGGTGGAATGCAGAAATGAAAATCCCGTTCAGCCAATTGAAATTTGGAAAATCAGCGGAGCAATTATGGGGATTGCAAGTAGCAAGAAATTTATTTAGAGAACAAGAAAGGTCAGTATGGGATAGGATCCCACAAAACAGTGCGGGTTGGATCAGTGAATCAGGAACGCTTAAAGGACTTAAGCACTTAAAGAGCCAGCATCAGTTGGAAATACAACCTTTTGTGGTTGCTCAATATGATACCTATGCAGGTGAGGCGGGCAATCCATTTAGGGAAGGAAAAGACTTAAGTTTTAATGTAGGTATTGATGCTAAAATTGGAGTAACCAACGATTTGACTCTTGATTTGACTGTCAATCCAGATTTTGGTCAGGTGGAAGCAGATCCAGGAGCCATTGCATTGGATGGGTTTCAAATATTTTTTAACGAAAGGCGTCCTTTTTTTGTAGAAAACAAAAATATTTTTGATTTCCAATTTGCCAATGGTTCCGATAATTTATTTTACAGTAGGCGGATAGGAAGAAATCCTCAGGGATCCGCGTCAGTGGCTGCGGGTGCCTATGTAGATCAACCTAATAATACGACTATTTTAGGAGCGGCAAGGCTTTCTGGAAAAACCAAAAACGGATGGTCTTTGGGATTATTAGAGACGGTCACGGATAACATGTTTGCCAAAATCATTGACAATGGCGAGGAATCTAAACAACGGGTTGAGCCCATGACCAATTACTTGGTGGGACGTGCACAAAAAGATTTTAATAATAGGATGTCTTATGTCGGTGCCATGATCACAGCCACCCATCGGGACTTGGGAGCCAATTTTCAATATTTACGCGAGGCAGCCTATTCAGGAGGTGTAGATTTTAAGCACAATTGGCAGGATAGGAAATACTATCTCACAGGAAATTTTGTAGCTAGCAATGTTCAGGGATCTAAAGAAGCCATTACTGCTACCCAATCTGATATTACCCATCTTTTTAACCGCTCAGATGCTTCACATGTAGCAGTAGATACGAGTCGTACAATGCTGACAGGTTCAGGAGGTAAATTGGAAATAGGTAAAGCAACAGGCGTATGGCTGTACAGTGGGGGATTCATTTGGCGTTCCCCAGAACTAGAACTCAATGATGTTGGGTTTTTACGTCAAGCAGATGAAATTCGTCAATATTTGGATGTAAAAGGCCAATTTTTAACACCAACCGACTGGTATAGAGGTGCTTCTGTAGGCTTTGGCCAATTTACGACGTATGATTTTGAGGGGAATTTGAATCGATTACAATTTGACCTCAATGGCAACGTGAATTTTAAGAATAATTGGGAGGCCAATATACGCATGATTCACAAACCGCTGATCAATATCAATACCTATTTGCGTGGAGGCCCAAGATGGCGCTTTTCTGAAGAAAACGGCATTTTTCTATCAGCAGGAAGTGATCGAAGGAAAAAATATAACGTGAATGTAAGGATGGGGAAAAGTCAAGCTAAGGAAGATAATTTTTCATTTACCCGCTATTCCATCTCAATGGGATATCAGCCTACTAATGCTTTGAGACTATCTTTAGAAACCTCCTACAGAAACGCCCCAAGTAAGACCCAGTATGTAACCCAAGGAAATTTTCTCAATAAGAACTTTTATATCTTGGCAGCCATCGATCAGGTGACGTGGTCCACCTCTTTAAGGGTTAATTACAATATCAATCCAAATCTAACACTGCAATATTATGGACAGCCGTTCATCTCAAGGGGTGTTTATGATGATTTTAATTATGTAAAAGAGGCAAGAGCTGAAAAATTAGATGAGCGTATTCAGCTTTATTCGGAGCAGCAGATCAACATCAGTGATGGTATTTTCTCTATTGACCAGGATGAAGATGGGACGGCTGATTTTTCATTTGAGAATCCTGATTTTTCATATGTGCAATTCAGATCCAATTTAGTGGTCAGATGGGAGTATGTGCCTGGATCTGAACTATATTTTGTCTGGTCTCAAGGAATTACGGGGTTAGATGATCCGATGAGTGAGCTGGGCCAGAGTTTGCGCCATCAGATCTTTGATCAGCAACTCAACAACACTTTTTTAATCAAGGCCACTTACAGGTTTGTATTATAAAGCATTGGTCGTTTAGTTTCACGATTCATCCCCCACATCAAGTATCGGTCGAGCGCATTTGAAAGTGTTGAAGAATACTCAAGCGTTATTTAAATCAGGTATTAACCGCTTATTTTTTTTTGATAGAGATGTTTAGGTCAAACAATAATGGGTTAGATTGTATGGATATAGATAAAAATCCGAATTAATATGGCATTCAAAAAATTAAGAAGGGACTTTATTGTGAAAAGTACCGTCGCAGCTGCGGTTTTTTTTATAGTACCTAGGCATGTCCTTGGAGGACCTGGATTTACAGCGCTAAGTGACCAGCTAGCCATTGCTGCGATCGGCTCCGGTGGAAAAGGAGGCTCCGATTTAAAAAACGCTTTCAACGGTGGCAAGAATCGAATTGTCGCTCTTTGCGATATGGATCCTAAGAGAGCCACCCAAGCGATCAAGGATCACAGCAAGGCATCCTTCTATTATGATTATCGAGTAATGCTTGACAATGAATTGGACATTGATGCAGTCACCATTGGTACCCCAGATCATACGCACGCCTTAATTGCGCAAAATGCGATGCTTCGTGGTAAGCATGTATATGTGCAAAAACCGTTAACACATACCATCTCAGAGGCACGTTTACTTACTCAAACCGCAGAAAAATATAAGATTGTGACCCAAATGGGTAATCAAGGAGGATCCAATCAAGGAGTGATCCGATTGAAACAATGGGTCCAAGATCAAGAAATTGGAAGGATTGAAAAAGTTCAAGTTTGGACGAATCGACCAGTTTGGCCTCAAGGCATCCAGATGCCATTGGCCAATGAAAATGAAAAACCTGAAAAATTGGGCTGGGATTTATGGTTGGGCCCCGCACCAAAAGACCCTTTACCCCGGGATTACATCCTTTTAATTGGAGGGGTTTTTGGGAATATGGAACAGGTTCATTGGGAGATATGGGCTGCCATTTGTTTGATGCACCTTATAAAGCCCTACAGTTAGGATATCCTTCTGGAGTTCAATGTAGTGTTGTGGATGTGTACAAAGAAATGTGGAGGCCAGAATATACGCCCGAGGCTTGCCCTTTGGCGGCTAAAGTGGCCATTGATTTCCCTGAGGACAAAAACAATCCCAATGGAGTGGTATTTGAATGGATGGAGGACTTCAGCCAGCCATTCCGGAGGAACTTGCGGCAACTTTTGTGCCGAAAACCAATGGGGTTTATATGATGGGTTTGAACGGAGTAATTACCTGTGATACTTACGGTAACCATCCCACATTATTTAAAAAAGGCCAAGAACCCTTACTTTTCGATACGAGCGTTCAGGGAAATTTGGATTTGAATCATAACCAAGCGTGGACGGAAGCCTGTAAGACTGGTCATGGCTCTATTGAACACAAGGCGCTCACGTCTTCTTTTGATTACGCAGGGCCCTTCACTGAAACAGTGCTAATGGGTAATTTAGCTATTAGAAGCCATCAGTTGAGAAGAGAGAACGCGTCGGGAAGAGAAGAATATTTTGGAAGAAAAAAATTATATTGGGATGGGGTTAATATGAAAATCACCAACCTAGAAGAGGCCAATCAATTTGTAACCAAGCCCTATAGAAAAGGTTGGGAATTATCTAATTTATAAGGGTTTTGCTAACTGATATAGTAGCCGAAGTCCCTATTAGAGTCTTTCTTTTCTATTTTAAAAGGAACCTCTAAGGGTCAAAGAAATATTCCTACCTCCTGCACTGATGTTGGAAGCAAATTGACGGTAGTTTGTATCTAAGATATTATTAAAGCTCAGTTGAAATTGTATTTTTTCGCTGAATGAGTAGGAAGTATTTAAATTTAAAGTCATCCATTTAGGCATAAATCCATTAATTGGATCTACTGAAAACAATTCATTATCTTCACCGGAAAGGTTATAATCTTTAGATTTTTTATCACCATTAAAGACTATGAAAAAGGAGGTTTTTATTTTTTTAATTTGCAAATCAATACTGGATCGCCCAAATAGGGGTGAGATATGATCCAAGGGTGAGCGCCCTGGGTTATTGAGTATTTGGCCATACGTGTAGGTCATGGAATTACTAAATTTCAGATCAGGGGTAAGGTCAATATTTAATAATCCACTGAATCCATAAATAAAGGCTTTTTTGACGTTGGCATTATGATACGTCTCACTGAGTACCTCATCATATAGGACTAAAGATTCGAATGCGCTGCTCTTATTGTTTGCAACGGTTATTTCTTGCATGGTAATGGCATTTTGATACCAAGTGTAATAAGTATTTAAACCCAAATGGATTTTCCCTAACCATCGTTTAGAAATACCAAGCTCCAGATTGTAGGTATATTCAGGGGCTAGCTCAGGATTGGGAACAACAACATTTCCGGGAGATGAATCGAATACTTTACTGAGATCATCGATATTTGGGGCTCTAAATCCAGAAGATCCAGCGAGCATGACCCGCCAATTATTTTTCGAATTATAAACCAAGCTTAAATTCCCATTGAGGGCGGTATGGGCTTGAGTTACCTGATCAAAGTCAAAAGGAAAAAAAGTTTTATCATCGAAATTAGATTCCAGTCCAATATAGTTGATACGCAGTCCCTCATTCAAGATCCATTGATCATTTAATTTGTAGGAATGGGTAAAGTAGAAAGCATAGCTCTCCATAGTTGACCCTCCATCAGGATAGCGGGTATCTAAAGGGATCTGATCAAGGGTTATAATATTTTGTTGATGGGCGGTAGAACGCACTTTATTATGCCAAAAATCAAATCCATATCTGAAAGTATTTTTCAATTTCTTTTTCTCGAAGTCAGCGTTGAGTGTGTAAATATTGAGTTGCTCATTTCTATTTTTCAAAAAGGAATTATTAAAGGATCGGGTATGTCGACTTTCTTCAATGAATTGATACCCTAAAATAATTTTTGCTTGATCAAACCACTTTTGATTCTGCGTGAGGTCTAATTGATAGGAGCTGAAGAATCTTTCTTGTGGGCCATAGAACCATTCCGCATATTGAGGTGCATCATTTTTTATTTGTGTCAGCCGATCATATCTTGGAATATCTGAAGAAGTAGAATACTGAAAGTTCAGGACATGATTCACCACATCATTTTGCCGATAAAGAATTTTTTGCAGGAAATTATATTGTTTATAGCCTGATTGTTTTTGAATATTTGGATTTGAGTTTTGCAAGACGACATCTGCGTCATTGATTCTGTCTACATAAAACAATCGCTTACCAAAATCAGGATATTGTGGGTCGCGACGCCCCCCTTGCCTTAAATCACCAAAATCAGAGAAAGAGAGACTGCTGAGCGCAGCGAATTTTTTCAATCCAAAGTTGAAATCCAAATGGGTAGTTTTCTCACTATTGGCACTTGCATACCGGGCAAGGAGCTGCGTCTGGATCTCTAAAGTATCATTGTCAGATAGCTTGGGATTCTTACTGTAAAAATGCATGACTCCACCGAGCGCATCACTACCATAGATGACTGAACCAGGGCCTAAAATAATTTCCAATCTTTCTAGGGCGTTATTATCTAAGGTCAATGAATTTTGAAGGTGTCCACCCCTATAGATGGCATTGTTCATGCGAACCCCATCAACAACCATCAAAACTTTATTGGTTTCAAACCCTCTGATGACGGGACTTCCCCCACCCATTTGACTTTTTTGTACAAATACATTTCCTGAGCTTTGTAAGAGATCAGGTGTCGTTTGTTGGTTTAAAAAAGAGATTTCTTTTGCATTTACCACTCGGATGGATTGTCCGACTTCACTCAGTTTTTCGTTGAACTTATTGGCTGAAACGACAATTTCTCCCAGCGAATAAGAGTTTTCGGCTAGGGTTACGATAAAGTTCATCTCAACTAATTTTGCATAACTGAATCGGCGAACCATATAATTGGGGTGAATGAACCAAATTTCGTCCTCTTGTTTAAATGCACCTATATCGGCTTTTCCCGCAGTATCCGTTTTTATAATCAATGAAAGGGCGCTTTCAATGGTAACTTCAGTAATCGGACGGGCATTGGCCAAGTCTTTAACGGTTAATATTTGGGCCTCGAGGGATGTGGAAAGTAGGATGCCCAAAACAATTAAAGTGACTACTTTATTCATTCTACGAATCTATCTACATACTTGCTTCGGAGTTTAGTTAATTTAGGTTGAATGACGGCTCTGCAATAACCCGCTTGGCTATTTTGATTGTAATAGTCATGGTGATCTGCTTCTGCCAAATAGAAAGGTAGGGCAGGGGATATTTCGGTAACGAGGGGAGCATCGAAATAATCTTTTAATTCAATAAAAACAGCATCAGCGGTAGCGCGCTGATCATCGGATTGATAATAGATAACTGATCTATATTGTGTGCCCAGGTCAGCACCTTGCCCATTCAATTGAGTAGGATCATGTAAGGTCATAAAAATGGTCAGTAAATCGCGCAATGAAATCTCTTCGTTTTCGAAGGTGACTCTTACTACCTCTGCATGACCAGTAAGACCAGAACAAACTTCTCTATAAGTAGGATACCCGGGGGCCAGCCCTCCGCTGTACCCAGATTCAACTTTGGTAACCCCTTTGACGCGCTGCATTATTGCTTCAATACACCAAAAACAGCCCCCACCTATCGTTATGATCTCCGCACTCATATCAATCTTTAATTAATTTAATAGACTCAGAATTTATACAATACCGTAAACCACTTGGCTCCGGCCCATCCGGAAAAACATGACCTAAATGACCATCGCAGACGTTGCACATAACTTCTACACGAATCATGCCAAAAGAGTCGTCTTTCACATATTTTACTGAGGCTATATCAATAGGTTGGGTAAAGCTGGGCCATCCTGATCCTGATTCAAATTTGATGGTGGAATCGAATAATTCAGTATCGCAGCATGAACAGCTATATACGCCTGCTTCATGGGCATGACAGAGGGCACCTGTACCTGCAGGTTCGGTACCCTTAAGTCGGGTTATTTTATATTGTTCAACCGTGAGCAAATCTTTCCATTCATGATCAGATTTTTCCACCCTTCGTTCGGGCTCTGGATTTCCTTTTGAGGCAAATTTTATAACGTCATTCCAAGTAATCATAGTTTTTTTTAAATAAAAAAATCAATAAGCATTCAATTTAAAGTGCATTGAGATGAGAAAAAACATATTCTGAAATAATTGGGATAATAAACCAATTTTATATGATCAATTCATGCTTACTAAAATTTGAATGCGTCGATTTATAAATCAAGAGCACTTCATTCTTCTTTGGAAGCCATTGGTAACTGATTCTTATGGCTAGACGAGGAGTACGGATTTCATGCGTCTCAACGATCTTTTCGATTGAGATCTTGGTGGGCATAAAACCCGAGGTCTTTATTTGTAAGATACTTGGTCCAAAAGGCAATTTGTCCGGTATGGTAGGAAAAATGTTCAGTGGCATGAATCAATACCTGAACCCCACTAAAGGAGTACGTTTGAACGGGGCGAACCTTTAGGAGGGTGGTTTCATCAATCGACGCAATAATGTCTAGCGCGGTAGCGACCGTTTGGTTGATTAAAGAAATTAATTCTTTCTTAGAATGGCCATTCCTTTCAGAGAATTCCATAGGTCGGTTCCTAATATCTTTTTGATTGCCTAATGAGGAAATGACATATTGATGGATATTGCCGCAAAGATGCAATACCTGATTTCCAATGGCATTTGAGACTTCATTGGGACGATGCCATAGAGCAGATTCATCTAAGGTATCCAAGCATTTGATTACTTTCAGATTATTTTCTTTGAAATAACAACAGGACGTCTTTATTATCTCTAGCGCAAGTGGATTCATTTTGATGTTTTTGAGTCTAACCATTTTCGCCGAAGGAATTGTGATTTAGCGGGTGCATGGGGTAGAAGTTTTAAAATTATTTGAGGATAAGGCTTAAATTCTAAATGCACCGATTTGGTTTTTCCATGTCTTTAAATGATCAAGTTAGTTGCCTGTCCGGGAAGGTAATGGGAGCGAATAAATGCATCAAAGGAGGTTTCAGAGCCCATTTTTTCACCACCTATCTCGAGAATAACATCTCCATAGGAAAGCCTAGCTTGATAGCTAGAAGTACCTTCTAAAGGATTACTTACTAGGGTGAATTTTTCCCCAATGTTTGAGACCATTGCTCCGAAAAAAAGGGTTGTTAAATTTTGGATTTCGTAGGAGATACCGACATTTTCAAACCCTTTTTGATAGTTGGGTTGCTGGGCATTATAAATGAAGGATTCAAAGAAAAAATCAGCAAAAACAGCACCGGCATATTGAGCTAAAGTCGTTCTTAGATCTGACAATTCATAAGCCTGTGTTGGAATACCATATTTCTGCCAAATCAGCTGCATATATCCATCCAAAGTCAAGTCATTGTTCATATTTCTAAGCGCAAGATCAAGCGCCAAACCCAAAACACTTCCATAGGTATAATAGGACACGAAAGTATTTTCCCTGTTTACAGGATCCACACTGCGCGCGGCATCGACAAACGGCGCTTGATAACTCATTTCGATAGGAGAGCGGTGGTTTATACCAGGCGCATTCCAAACAGCATTGAGTTCTATTTCGACTCGCTTTAAGTAATTTTCTTCACTGATTAATCCGGTTCGGCATAAAATAAGGTTTGTATAATAATTGGTAAACCCCTCAGCAAACCAGAGCGCATCTGACATATTGGCTTCCTCAAAATCAAAAGGTTCTAAGGATTTTGGGCGTATGCGTTCAACATTCCAAGAATGAAAAAATTCATGGGCAGCCGTAGCAATATGATTGAGTGGTTTGGAGTTAAGGTCTTGACTTTCTGTTAATATCGTAGAATTGCGATGCTCCATACCGTCTCCATTTACATTGGGTGCATAGCAAGCTAAAAAAGTATATCTCTTAAAATCAAAATCTGGAAGGTCGCCGAAGACCCTAACTTCTTCGTGAACGATCTTTTGAACCTTTTCAAAATAATCATTAAAATCCTCAGCATCAGCTTCACCGTGAAGCACAAATTGAATTTTATACTTCTTGTGATCGTGCTTTAAGACAAATTCCTTCAGTTGATAATTGCTCAGTTCTATGGGACTGTCCATCAAGTAATCAAGATCGGGAGCACGATAAACACCATCACCTATATGCTCTAGCTGGGTCGCCACACGCCAATCTAAATCGGGAGATAGATTAAATGTGATTTGATGTGGTCGGGCCTTAAAATCAGGGGCATACATGAAGGTGGCAGGACTGTTTAAGTGGCCATGGGTTTCGTCAATTTGACTGTAAGTACCATCACCTCTATTGGCAAACAATTTATAATGAATCTTTACGTAACCTTTATGATTAATGACTTCCCATTGGTAGGGATCTTTTTTTTGAATATTCAGGTTATTTCCATTTTGATCTGAAGCACTGACATCGTACACATTTTTGGCAAATTCATGTAAAGCATATCTACCTGGGGAGCTGCGGCTCATTCTTGTGACGAGAGGCTCCTTCCCAATGTCTTTAAAAACCACCTCAATATCGGCTATATGGTGAATAACCTTTTCGAAGGATACATTGTATTCAATGTTTTGACCCAAGGAGGGGTAGAATAGCCACCCTAGCATCACCCCTAGTATAAATGTTAACTTCATGGGGTTTGATAAGGAACTTTACTCAAAATTGTTTTGATTATTTGACTCCGTGCCTTGGCTTTTTTATTGGCTTGGACGATAATCCAAGGATTTTTTTCTGTATTCGTTTTTTCGAACATACGTTGCTTATAAAGGGTGTATTGATCCCAAAGATCTTGTGCTTTTAAATCGACTGCGGTTACTTTCCAGCGTTTCAAAGGATTACTTTGCATTTCATTGAATCTCAATTGCTGTTCATCCTTGGTAATAGAAATGTATAATTTGATTAAAATAATACCATCATTGACCAGCATTTCCTCAAAACCATTCACTTCATTCAAAAAGTGTTCATACTCTTGGGTTGTACAAAATCTGTTGACGGGTTCGACTACCGCTCTATTGTACCAACTTCGATCAAAAAAAACGATCTCAGAAGGATTGGGAAGCTTATTGATATAGCGCTGAAAATACCATTGTCCCATTTCTTTTTCACTGGGCTTAGGTAGCGCATTGACCGTATAAAAACGGGGATTTAAATGATGCGTAATACGTCTAATGGCACCGCCTTTGCCTGCGGCATCTCGGCCTTCAAACAGGATACAAACTCTTTGCTTTTGTGTGATCACCCAATTTTGTAACTCAATGAGCTCATTTTGTAGACTTTCAAGTTCTTTTTCATACTTGAGTGTTTTTAAAGTCCTTTCGGGAGAGAACTTATCTCCCGATTTGAGCATCATTTTTAATGCTTTTTTAGTGCTGAGTAGCTTTAACTCCTGACTGCTGAAATTTGTTTTTTCCATATTAATCAATGTGCTGGAATGATTGATGAAACCTCATGATGACATTGGGATCAGGTAATACCCGAGTGGAGGCCTCTAATTTATCGTCATATTCAAAGGAGGACAATAGATACCTGATACTTTCGAGGCGGGCGGTTTTTTTATCATTGGTCTTGACGATGATCCAAGGACTAAAGGAAGTATGTGTTTTGCTGAACATCTGCTCTTTATAGTACGTATATTTATCCCATAGTTGCTGACCCATTTCATCTACGGGGCTAAATTTCCATCTTTTCAAGGGATTGTCTTTTCTTTCCGAGAACCTTTTAAGTTGTTCTTCTTTGGTTATAGAATACCATAATTTAACTAATGAAATTCCGTCTTCAAATAGCATATGCTCAAACTCAGAAACTTGACGCATAAATCGATCATATTCCGCGGGGGAGCAAAATTCCATGACAGGCTCTACTACGGCCCTATTGTACCAGCTTCGGTCAAAAAAGACAATTTCTCCTGCTTCAGGCAATTCTTGGATGTATTTCCGAAAATACCATTGTTTTTTTTCTAATTCTGTTGGCTTGGGCATGGCAATTACGCGCATGGCCCTTGGATTCAGATGTTCTGTGAATCGCTTGATGGCACCCCCTTTACCGGAGGTATCGCGCCCCTCAAAAATCACAATGACCCTCTTTTGATTTTTGATTACCCAACTCTGTAATTTAACTAATTCGACTTGGAGTTTTTTTAGTTGGTATTCGTAATCCTTTTCGGGATCTGGTATCTTAAAGTGGGCACCTTTGACTTTTAAAAAATCTTCAAGATCTTGAGCTGATTTGATTTCATCAAAGTCCGAATTGGTAATCTTAACAGGTGTTAATTTGTTTTTATTTTTTCGTTCCTTTTTTTTTGATGGTTTATTCATTTAAAATACTTGATATGATATATTTCAGCCTATTATATGTAAAATATTATGTTCGGGCAAGATTAATTATCTTTTTCCATTTTTTTTTCGATATCAATGTGCATGTCTAAATCATTGAGTTTCTTATTGAATGCAGCGATATCATGGTCTATCAGTTCGTCAAACTCTCCTTTGGTCTTTTGAAGTCTTTGGTTCAAAACTTCATATACCGCCCCTTGTTGATCCGTAGGTTTAAAATCAATGCCACTGGAGTTAATTTCACTTGCCAAGGCGCTCAAGCGGCCATACAATTTCATTGGAGATCTAAAGGCATCTTCTCGTGCTCCGGTGAGGTGGATATCGTAAAGTGAACCTGCAATTTGGGTTGCGATACCCGTCAATTGATCTACTTGTTTGAGGTCAGATTTCTTTTTAAGTGAAGTTTTAAGAAGCAATAACTCACTCCTAATGGATTCAATTTTATTGATCATCGTAACGGCTAAATTCATCGCCTCCCTCAAAGCCAGGGAGAATTGTACCTGCGCTTCTACATCTGCCAAGGAGCCCCTTGCCAGCGGATCTTTCAATACGACCAAATCTTTCTCAAAGGAGGCATCATCGATGGTAATTACCGCGGTGTACTTACCAGGGACTACCCTCGGGCCATATTGACCACTCCATAAGTCTAAATCCCACGTAACCAGGGGCCTCCAACCTTCGCCGTTGAGCTGTACCCAAGGCCTGCCGGAGGGAAGGGTACGTAGTTGGGGTTTGTAGGTTGGCTCGTATCTCAAATCCCATATGATCCGATTTACTCCAGTTTCATTTGATCCTTTTAAAGTTCGAATGATTTGATTTTTTCCATCTCTGATCTCGATCAAAACCTTTTCGGTGGGGGTATCTGGGAGATAATAATTGATCGGAGTTCCGTAAGCAGGGTTTTGTCCAGAATTAAAGCTGTAACCATCGGTTTTAATACTCTCTTTATTGTTCAGACGGTAGCTCTTTCGGGGATCAAATACTTGTGGAGACTCTTTTAAATCTGGATTAAATTGGCGAAGAGCAGAGAGATCATCCAATATATAATACCCACGCCCATAGGTGCTCACAACCAAGTCATCAAAATTTTCCTGAACTTCGAGCCAATAAATGGGGGCAGGGGGCAGATTGTTTTTTAGGGGCATCCAATGTAAACCATCATCAATACTTATGAGTAGACTATTGTCTAGTCCTAAATAGAGCATACCTTCCTTTTTTGGATCTTCTTTCAATACATGTGCAAAGCTGTGTACGGATTGAGGGACATTCCCAACAATGGATTCCCAATGCGTACCATAATCAGAAGTCTTATAGAGATAGGTGCCAAAGTCGCCCATTTGATGTAAATCAATGGCAATGTAGGCAGTGCCTTTTGTATATTTAGACGGATGTATACTGCTCACCGTACCCCATGGAGGTAAGTTTGGAATATTTTGAGTAACATTTTGCCAGATCGCTCCTCCATTTCGACTCAGTTGTATTTGTCCATCATTACTTCCTGTCCAAATGAGGCCCGCTTCAAGCGGTGACTCTTCGATGGCAAATAAGGTCGCTCCGTCAAAAGTCATAAGGTTATCGACAGCAATACCTCCTGAGTTTTGCTGATGGTCCTTTCGATTTAAGGTCAAATCAGGACTGATGACTTGCCAGCTTTGGCCACCATCATCTGTTTTGTGTACAAACTGGCTACCCACATAAACCCGATGCTTGATATGTGGTGAAAAACTGAGGGGAAAATTCCAATGCCATCGGTATTTCAGATCAGCAGGCGTCCACCCATAACCTGCCTCTGGCCAAACACGAACTTCTCGTGCATATCCGGTCTTCAGGTCATAACGCTCTAAACCCCCATCATAACAGCCAGACCAAATAATGTTATTATCAAATGGATCAGGTTTTGCAAAGCCACTTTCACAGCCACCTACTCCACGCCATAAGCCCACGGGAATATAGCCTTGTTGACTATTGCTTGGACCACGGTACGACCAACCATCTTGTCTATTTCCATAGACATAATAAGGAATTTGATCATCTGTAGAGACATGATACATTTGAGCGATAGGCAAAACGACGCGTTGGAAAGAGGCTCCTCTATTGAGGCTGACGCTGGCGCAACCATCATGGGCCACCATCATTCTTGCTGGAAGCAATGGATCGATCCACATATCATGATTATCTCCCCCCCCTCGGGGTGGGTTCTTCATTAATGTTTTGCCTCCATCTTCGGATTTACTAAATCTTACGCTTAAAAAATAAATTTCCTCAGGATTATCCGGTGCTACCACTATTCTAGTGTAATAAGGGGCACGCTCATTCATGGTATGATCTTGATTCATTAGCCGCCAGGTAGCCCCTTTATTATCTGAACGCCACAACTCGGGGCTGTCTATTTCAAAAAGGGCATAAACAGTATTTGGATTACTATGGGACACTGCAATTGCCGTTTTTCCTACTGGACGATTTTTACCTCCGGGTAATCCCTGAGTGGCGAGGGCTACCCAAGAATCCCCGCCATCAGTACTTTTGTAGATCCCCCCACCTGGACCCCCACTGTTGAGACCCCAAGTGTTGATATTAACGGACCACATGGCAGCATATAAGGTGTTTGGATCTTCAGGATCAATGGCTAAATCGGCAGCACCCGTACCTTGATCAATGAAGAGAATTTGTTCCCAGTCTTTACCACCATTTGTGGATCTATATACCCCGCGTTCTTTTTGCGGGCCATAGGTGTGACCAAGTGCTGCAACATAAATAATTTCAGGACGGTCGGGATGTACGATAACTCTACCAATTCTTCCTGTTTTTTCAAGACCCATATGTTGCCAACTTTTACCTGCATTGATCGAACGGTAAATACCATCTCCCATGGCATGGGCAGGTCGGATCACAAAGGTTTCACCGGTACCTATCCAAACCTGATTTGGGTCAGAAGGGGCAATAGCAATCGATCCAATAGAGGAAACGTTGAGTGAATCAGTCATGGGAGCCCACTTGACTCCACCATCCTGGGTTTTCCATAAGCCGCCAGAGGCAGCGCCAATGTAGGAAACCATAGGATTACCAGGTTCTCCGGCAATTGCAATGGCTCTGTTCCCTTCTGGTCCGATGAATCGAAATTGAGTGGATTCAAATACTTTAGGATCTAGCGCTTGAGAAAATACTTGGACGGTAATTAAAAATGAAAATATAACGGAGTTAAAAAATTTCATAATCTTCTCTTTTAAATGGATCAAAGCATGCGGAAGTTAGACAGAGTACTTGTCTCATTAAGCAAGAGTAATCTCAATCAAGATTCAACATACATATAATCTCTAATTTAATTTAATTTGAGCAAATTATAAGTTACTTTATCGGAAGAGATGATAAACAAGAAAATAAAATGGGGTATTGTAGGTCCTGGAATCATAGCACATCAGTTTGCGAGCGATTTTCGCTGGGTTGACAACGGAGAATTGATCGCCGTAGCTTCACGGGACAAAGGACGCGCTCAGGCTTTTGCAGATACATACAGTATAGCCAAAGCCTATGAAGGCTATCAGAGTCTGTATGATGATGATGATGTAGATGCCGTTTATATCGCAACGCCTCATAATTTTCATTTTGAAAACGCTAAAGCCGCATTACAAGCAGGAAAAGCAGTGATGTGTGAAAAGCCAATAGCTATCAATCCTAGCGAGCTGGTTGAACTCATTCAAATAGCAAAGGCGAGTTCGGGCTATTTAATGGAGGCCATGTGGACTTATTTTCTTCCGGCAATCATCAGAAGCCAAGAATGGGTGAAATCTGGCAGAATAGGAAAGATATTACAAGTAAAAGCTGATTTTGGATACCCGACTCAATATGATCCCATGAGCCGCATGTACAATCCTCATTTAGCGGGAGGAGTTTTACTAGATATGGGAATTTATCCCATCGCAGTGCCAGCATTGATGATCGATGCCCTACCAGAAGAGGTTAAGGTCGTCGTGCAAAAAGCCAAAACAGGAGTTGATTCGGAAGTAACGATGCTCTTTGAGTACGGTGATGGCTCCCTCGCGAATTTGTGTGCTTCATTTAGAGCTAAGTTGAATAATTGGGCTTATATCATCGGTGAAAATGGCTATATTGCCCTACCAGATTTCTGGAGGGCATCCGAATGCTTTTTATATGAAGGGGATCATATCATTGATCATTATGAGGGGCTCAGAGATTCTTTTGGCTACCATTATGAGACGTACAGTATGAACGAAGATTTGCTTTTGGGGAGAAAAAAATCGGTCATTATGCCTCATGAAATGAGCATGAAACTTCAGAAAATGATGGCAAGTGTTAAGGCCTATTTTTGACTATAAAATTCAAATACTCTTAGCATTGGTATGGTATTAATGATGTGTTTTATCATTTTTCTGTTTTGAATAAGGAGTTTTATCTTTTTACTTTTCCATAAAATTATGTTTAAAAAACTTAAATAATAATAGAGATGAGATTTATTCTAGTTTTGATAGGTTCAATGTTTGTTCAATGTTCCTTTGGGCAATTAAATAGGGCTTTGGATTATGAAAATGAGGGAAATTGGGCAGAGTTGCCCAGTAATACGCTAAAGCTTTGGGCGCCCTTTATTAAAGCAGCACCCTTCAAAAATGTAGATATTTTTTATGTCTATCCAACGTTATTGACGGATCCAAATGATTTTCGATGGAATTATGATATCGAAGATCCACGTCATACAGAAGGCGTGATTAATTATGTGGTTAAATATCAAACCTCTGCATGGGCCGAGTTAGGAAAAGTATATGTGCCATTTTATCGACAGGCTCATTTGAGATCCTTCAATAATTTGGAAGTCGGTGGGGAACTAGCCTTGAGAATGGCATATGAAGATGTTAAGGCATCTTTTCAGTTTTATTTGAAACACTACAATAAAGGTAATGCCATTATATTGGCAGGACATAGTCAAGGATCTTTTCATTTGAAAATGCTACTGAAAGATTTTTTTGATGAGCAACCCTTACAAGAAAAACTGATCGCGGCATACCTTCCGGGTATAGGTATTGATAAAGATTCATTTAAAAGTATTTCTTTGATGATCGAGCCCCATCAGACAGGGGGCTTTTTAACCTGGAATACCCTTAAAAAAGAATATCAAACTGAGATATATCAAAAGTGGTATCAGGGCAGGGCAGTCATTAATCCAATTACTTGGGATTTGTCATTAGTTGGAGCGAAGAAGGATCATAAAGGGTTTCTATTTACCAATAACAAGGTTTATCGGCATGCCTTTAAGACGCATTTGATAGATGGTGCGATTTATATAGATAGGATTAAATTTCCGTTGGGTTTTTTAGGCAGAAAATCAACAAATTTCCACAGGGGTGATGTGAATCTTTTTTGGGAAGACATCAGAGATAATGCAAGGTTACGAACATCACATTATTTTGAAAAAAGTAATTAAAAACGATAGAAATTTTCGAATAGATTAAGAGACGTTAATCAAATATCGATCGATGGGTATATTTTTTACAAATCAGACTCTTGACATGGTTAAGTCTATTAATCAGATTTTTCATAAAATTAAATGTACGCGCTACATTTTATCACTGTATTAGTCTAATTCGTATTGAGAAAATTTATAATTTTTTTTATTTAATAACTCACAGCCTTGGCAAGGCTTAAGTAATTGAAGGTTCATTATAAGTAACTAAAAACTTTGGAAAAGATTACGCAAAAAGGCGATTCCCGCCCTAAAATAGTTTGACGAGCGCAGAACTTTTTTTGATAAAGGAACTGTTATATATTCTCAGAGCACATAAAATCTTATAATATAAGTGTTTATTTTAGCGATATAATGGCAAACATAAAATCATATTTAGATCATATTTACTTGATAATCATTTTTCTTTTGGCATCGTCATGCTACTATGAGAACGAAGAAGATTTATATAGAAAACTAGAGGAACAAGTTTGGAGTGAAAATTTAATCACCTTTACTAAACTAGACAATGTAGATGAGTCATTAGTAGAGAACCAAGATAGAATTACCGATAATGTATGGATCACGCGTGGAGTATCGGGAGGTCAAATTTATAATGCTGTTGTGGAGAATGCTCCAAATAAAGATGTCAGCCCACTTGGGACTGAGTGGGCTGAAGGAGTCATTAATGATTATGCTTCCTTAAAGTATACTACTTTTCGTGCAGTAACGGTGAAACCTAAAGATTCAGTGGGGAAAACTTATGTTGTCCATCTGATTGCTGATAATATTTATTTATCAATTAAGATAATATCATGGTCTGGCAATCAATTGGGTGGGTTTAGTTATCAGAGAACTTCAACACCATAGTATAAACATATAGATGATGATAGATATATGACAGGTCAATCAGTTAAATGTGGATAGAAAATGATTTACCGAACAACAATTAGAATTTTTATTTTTTTTCTTGGGAGTATATCATTTAATCTTGGGTGGTCTCAGGAAGATTTGGATGCATTATTAAATGAACTCGATCCCCTTCCTCCGCAGGAAGTTATCGCAACATTTAAGTCTGGAAAAATCATTAATTTACATACGGTTGAACGTGTGGCGGCAGGAAACCTTGAAATGCGAATATCACACAGATTTGGACGTATTGATGGTGGTGCTTACACATTATGGGGTATAGATCAAGCGACCATAAGAATCGGTTTAGATTATGGCGTGAGTGACAAATTGGCGATAGGGTTTGGTAGAAATTCATACAAAAAAATATATGATGGGTTCTTCAAGTATTCTGTAACTAAACAAAAGAAAAATGGTTTTCCAATCAGTGTCGTAGCTATTAGTTCCATTGCAATAAAATCTCTCCGCTTCTCGGATCCAGGTAGAGATAATTACTTTCGATCAAGGCTTTCTTATGTTCATCAACTCGTCTTGGCGAGAAAATTTACTAGTCGCTTATCTCTAGAGGTGGTTCCGAGTTGGGTTCACTTCAATTTAGTAAGTTCAGCATCAGATCAATCAGATATTCCAGTTTTAGCAGCAGGAGGAAGGATGAAAGTTTCGAAAAGGGTATCAATTAATGCCGAATATGGTTACAGAATTCAGTTGAATGATGATGCGGCCAATATCAATGACTTCTATGATAGCTTTTCAGTAGGTGTTGACATTGAGACAGGTGGGCATGTTTTTCAGCTGCAATTTACCAATTCGTTACCGATGTTCGAAATGGGATTCTTAGCGCAAACCAATGATAGGTGGTCAGAAGGAGGCATTCATTTTGGATTTAATATTACTCGGGAATTTGTACTTAAACACTAGATTTAATATGAAAAAAATAGGTAGCCTTTATCTGCTCATTATATTATTCACTTTTGCCAATTACAGCCTTGAAGCCCAGAAAATAGGCATTAAGAGCTCTACCATTAGTTTTTTTTCTGACGGATTGTTAGAAGATATTGCGGCGGTGAATACGGCGAGTCAGGCTATTTTAAATTTGGTAGATGGAGCTTTCGTTTTAAGAATACCCATCACCTCTTTTGAATTCCCAAATCAACTGATGCAAGAGCATTTCAATGAAAATTATTTAGAGTCGGAGAAATTTCCTACCGCAACATTTAAGGGGAAATTAGATCGTACATTCGAAATGGGAAATATAGCAAATACGACTTTTGAGGCACAGGGAGAACTGATGATTCATGGCATTGCACAGGAGCGAACGATAGTGATCGATATATCAGATGAGAAAAAAGGGATTAAGGTGCAAGGAAAATTTGATGTGGCCTTGGAAGATCATGATATTGAAATACCTTCTTTATTATTTCAAAAAATCGCAGAAATCATAGCTGTGGATATTGAAATTCATTTAACTGAACTTAAGCCGTAATTATTCTTTATTAAAGCCATTTCATGAAGACACAAGAAGGGATCAATCGGAAGCAGTTTTTATCAAAATTAGGTTTAGGTACCGGAGCGATTATGGCTACCTATTGCTTGGGAAGTCTGATAAGCTGCGACGATGACGATGATTATATAAGTGGGGAAGTAGATTTTACTTTGGATTTAGATGAATCGGCTTATGATGCTTTGAATACTGTAGGGGGGTATGTGCGTATAAATAAGGTAGTTATTGCTGCCGTTTCCGAAGGGACTTTTGTAGCGGTCACTCAAATTTGTAGTCATCAAGGAGCAGAAAATGTCACCTTCAGACCATTAAATAATGATTTTTATTGTACCCAGCATGGGGCTATTTTTGATCTAGAGGGAAAAGGATTGAACAGCAACGGATCCAAAGGAATTTTGGTTTATAAAACTTCTTTATCAGGAACCCTTCTTCGCATTTATTCTTAGCATCTGGGCAGTTAGAAGAATTATTTAGGGCTTGGCATGAGCATATTCGTATGAACGGTTACCGCTTCTATTTTGGACCGGTCAAAATAGACAGGGAAGTACCGATCTTGGGACCAAGGTTCAAATAAATTGTTATAGAATGGACTCGCTGGATTTCCTGACTGACCGGGACCATTTGTGGCAATGGCTGCGTCCCAATCTCCTGTATTGATGATCATCCTAAATGAGGCGCCACTTCTCTGTTGATAATCAGACCCCGTGGAACCGACAGTATAGGCATTTCCACCCCTTGAGAGCGGACCTAAATTAAGTAGTTTTTGAGTTTTCTCATCTACCCATTTACCCAAGGCATGCTTAAGATAGGTATGCTTTAATTTTGCTTGCCCATATTGCCACTGGTTCATGTCTGGACCTAATTTTTGAGTAAGGCTTTCAACACCTCGTTGGAATGCCTGGGTAAGTAATGCTGTACGGGTTTTCTCTGGAGTTGAACCAAAGATTTCTGAGGTCGGTTCACTGAGCCAACCAATAAGTTTGGTTAGATTAATTCTTATGATGAAGGATTGGACTTCTGTGGGAACCAATTGTTCATGTGCGAGTCGTTCAAGTTCCCTTTCAAATGCGGTATATATGGCTGCTTCAATCGAATGGGGATCCAGTCGGTAATCCCAATCTTCTAACATAGATTTTGCTTTATTATCTCGTCCCTGGAAAGGTATTTTTAATAGCATGGGAGTGAGGGCTCTGGCGGGAAGCGAGAGGTAATCAACTTGAAGAGATGTCAGATCTTCTAGAGTCAATGAATCATGGGGGGAGAGAACCTCATCGATGCGATTGCCGCGAAAAGGGTCTGACCAGGTATAACCAACAGCATTCCAGTGAGTATAATTTTCTGGAGTCACATTTTGATTCGCGGTAGCGATAAATCCTTTTGCAGGGTTTAAGGTATTGGGCTTTTTGATGATGGGCAGATAACCCTCCCATTCATAGGTTCCATTCCCAGGTACAGGTACTAGGCCACTGAAGTTATTTCTAATGGGTGCAATGCCTACTGCTTGCCATCCAATGTTTCCTGCTTGATCTGCCCAGATCATGTTTTCACCGGGAATATGACTGTAATTGCAGGCGGCTCGAAATTCTTCCCAACTTTTGGCCTGATCCATTCTTAAACTGGCTAAATAAGGGGCTCCTCCCGGTTCCAGCCAGGCACATTTGACGGCATAAGCTTTCAAACCTATGGTATCGATTAAGGTTATCGGTCCATGGAGGCTGTAATTAAGCTGAACCTCCACATCGGCTTGATCTTTTACCTGGATGGTTTCAGTAATTGAGTGCATATCGACCCATTCATTATTATGTCGGTATTGCCGATGATTCTCTGGATTGATGTCATAGATATATAAATCTTCCCCATCTGTGCTGTAAACTGTCAACCCCCAAGTCCCAAAAGTATTATGACCTATGGATATGCCAGGTATTTCAGGTTCGCCACCTCCTATCACATCCCAACCAGGGGCATTTAAATGAACCATATAACGAAGGGAGGGTATGGCAATTTTACGGTGCGGATCGTTGGCCATATAGGTATTCCCATCTTTCATTTTACTGCCACTGATGACCCAGTTATTACTACCAATGGCATGTGAATCATCCGGAATAATTTGGGTTTCTGGGATTTCCAATAAACTTATTTTGCTTGCGTATTTAGGAAGCAGATCTGCTGCCTCAAATTCAATTCCCTTTCGATAAGCTTGATAGAGCTCCAAAATATCTAAGGCAAGCACTTCCTTAGTAATACTTGGATCAAGGGTGATATTGGGGTCTCTTGGATGGAACCATATGAGGTTTTTAACCGCGTCGGGTCCTATGGTAGCAACGGCACGACCGATATTTAGTTCTTGATCTATATTTCCTAGTAAACCTTGATGTCGAGAGATAACCACCTCGGGAGTCCATTTTTGGGGGACTAGGCCCAGCAATTTAAATTCTATGGGTAGTTCTTCAGGCTGTTTTAAAACTTCATCTATATAAGCATTTACGCCATGGGTATAAGCTTCGATGATCGCTACGCCATCTTCATGATAATAATTCATTTCGTCCTGCATATCACCTCTGTATTTAAACAAACGCGTGCCAATATCTCTCTTTAATGCTCTTGACCCAAGCATTTCAGCTACGGTACCGGTAGCTTGCCTTCTCCAAATTTCAAATTGAAAGAGCCGGTCTTTAGCTGCGGCATAACCTTGGGAAAAAAATAAGTCTTCTTGATTTTCTGCATAGATATGATTAATGCCCCATTGATCCCTGAGGATTTCAACGGGAGCCTTAAGTCCAGGAATATTTATTTTTTCTGTTTTTTCAGTTGGAGATGCGCAGGAACCCAATAAGCAGCCAAAGAGGAGTAAAAAATAGGGGTATAATGTTTTCATATCATTTCAAGATAAACTGATCCAACAATAATTTACTTGAACTGGGTTATTTAAATAGTGTAGAATGAGATGAACGGATGCTAATGGGGACATTCGGTGAAATTAAGGGTCCTTTATCCAATATTTACCTTGAGCGTATCCTGTGGCAAGATGTCCTTGATAAGGAGCTCTTCAAAAGCGGTTTCATTTTCTATTTGGGGTAAATGGGCCGATTGATCAATGAAAAATTCTTTTCTATTGGGGAGTAATCTTTGAAGTTTATCTTTGAAATCAGCATATACGACTACCTGATCGGCAACACCCCATATAGTATAGACCGGAAGATTGAAACCATTGATTTTTTGATGAATGGCGTCCATCGTTGTATGATTTTTTCGGGTAGAAATCAAAGCTTGTGCAAACCCTTTGTATTGTTGTAAGGCGGCATATTTTTTGGGCCAATTTGGGAATTGGGTAGGGTCAAAGAAATCATCTAATTGTCCCAAGGCAATTTCTGGATAGCGCGAAATGAATTCAGCGATTTCATCAGTTGAAACCGAAACATCTGTGGTTATTTCAATATCTTCAAAGCTATTGGAAGAAACATAAATCAGTGACTGAACCAGCTGAGGTTGCAGAACGGCAGCTTGGGAAATGATCCGTCCACCATTCGATAAGCCCACCAAATGTGCTTTGGTAATATTGAGGTGATTGAGGAGTTCCAATACTTGATTGGCCATTAAGCGATCTGTGTAATCGGTATCTGGATTGTCTGAAAATCCTCTTCCATAAAGATCGAGGACCACCACGTGAAACCCTTTTTCAATCAGGGCCTCATACGTAGTCTCCCATATATAGGAGGGGACAGAAAAACCATGTACAAGTATCACGGTTGATGTTTGTGAATTTTTATTAGCTTCTTGGTAGTAGGTATAGCCTTCACTCAACTCGACAAAAGAACCTCCTGTACGGGTACTAATTTCAGTTCTGAACGCAGCATCTTTGTTCAGAAATTCATATTTATTTTGAGAGGTTGGGTTACAGGCAATAAGCAAGCAAACAAAGGCGAAAGCTAAAATTCTATTCATTGTGAGAGTATCTATTGAGTACGTTCAAAGATAATGGAACTTTCATCATTCAAATAAAGGGACATATAATACTCATTTTATGGTTAAGGCATACGTATCGAGGAAACCATGAATACTAGAATCTGTCCTTTTCTTGTTGAGCACTATTTTTTCTTTTTTTGCGACCCCTTAACTAACATTTCCAAATAGCTATGAATAGGTTGAATTTAGAATGGTTATGTCAAAATTTATTATTGCTTTACTGCTGAATTTTTCATTTTTGGACTTCTGGGAGGTGAACAAAAGAGCATAGACAAGTATCATTTACTTCACTTTTATAACATCTAAAAAAATTAAGTTATTTAAGATGCACTGCACATCGTTTTTATTTTAGATGATAAAATAACTTGAATTCAAGTATAAAAAATTTATGACAAGTAACTTTTTGTAATAGTTATGGATTTAATATCATATTAGATAAGGTTGAATATGCCATATGGGATGCGTTGGAAATGAGATAATGCTGGAACACTATTTGCTAAAAAAAATAGTCATTTTGATATTCAAAAATTCAATATAGACTCATCTACGAGTAGTGAGTCTACTTAATACGCTAGAATCTGATCTCTTATGCTTCTTGTTCCACTAGAGCCCTGCACGCGCTCCCATGTCATTGATTGAATCCTTTGACAAGGGATTACTCTTTTCAAAGGAGATTAATTTCGGACTTGATGTATATAACCCAGCACAAATACTGCGGGCGCATTCCAATTGAGGCAGACTTCATTAGAGGCATAACTGGGCTGCACGTCTTGGTATGCCTTTGCTGGAAATATAGAGGTATAAGCCACCTCCTGGTGATCTTGACGATCGCCATTAGGGCCTCCAACGATAAAACCAGGAATAGGCATCAGTATCTGATCAGCCCCACTAGGCCGGTGATGAGGAAACCTCACTTTTTTCGAGCCAAAACCTGTCAAAAAGCTATAGCCCGTTGCATTTTTGCCAAAAATATAATCTGTTATTTGTTCGGCACCCATCAAATACTTTTCATCAGCCGTAAGCTGATGTGCCAGACATAAAAGTAGGGCTTGATTGAGAACGTCACTGTTTGACCCCCATTCAAAGGTATTCAATGCGATACGATAGGGGTGATGATTGATGGCCTCTAGCAAGCCGTCGGAGAGTAACAAATGCTCATTTTTAAGTGTCTCATAGAGTTTGGGATCCATGAGTTCTTGATGAATTAATAGCGAAGCGAAGCCCACATTTCTCGTAAAAAATTTCCAGCTGTTGGTCAGTTGGTGTTGATAAGTTTCCTTATTGGATTGGAGGTAGTTTAAATACATTGCCTCTTGGGTAGCAAGATACAATTCTGCTGCCGCCCAATAAAAGTCGTCGGCAAATTGAGCGTCTCCATATTCACCCGTTTTAACATCATCAGGATTGGAAAAGGCCACCTGTGGATTTAATTGAGCCCATTTCCAAGCTTTTTCTGCTGCCTCTAAAGCCTTTTGGGACCAAAGCTCATGTGTGGGTGCCAACAATCGGGCCGCCTGAGCAAGCACAGCGGCAAAATCTAAGCTAGCAGCGGTCCCTTTGCCAATCACGTAGCGATCCAAGTCATAAGCTTCTGGAGAAACAAAGCCACTAAAATTTTTGGCAGTGAGCTTATGAAAGACCCCACCATCGTCATCTTGCATGGTCAGTAACCAATCTAATTCATATTTAAGTTCATCTAAAAGGTCGCTGATCCCATTTCCACTTTCGGGAATATGGAGGGCCTGGTCTGCAACGGCCTGCGGATAGAGCGTACACAACAGCAGCATTTGACCAGTCGACAAGGCACCGTTGACTACATATTTACCATAGTCGCCAGCATCATACCACCCACCTGGGGAAGCCAAGAATCCACTGGTTTTGCCAGAGGAAGGATGATAGAAACATTGGATGTCTGGATGTCCTGCAGCTCGATGAAAGAGGGAATCAAATTCCTTTTCAATGGGAAGGGATGCTCGCTGAAAATAATAGCTTTTGATAGAGGCATGCCAGGCCTCTTGGTAGAGATTGGCCTTGATTTCAAAGGGGTAAGAAGCACCTTCATTCACGATGATCTGATAGCTGCCGGGGACCTCAAAACTGCTGAAATCACCCATATATACCGCTTCACCAGATGGCGACCAAGTGCCATTGGACATTATGCAACCCGTGTAAACCGTTTCCTGCTGGTTATTGATCAATTGAAATTGTGTCGCGGCTGTGTCTGTGAATATAAATTGCTTATTTGATTTTGGATGATATCCAATCTGATTCAATCGGATGTTTTCATTGACCGATTCCTCGAGTTTCGGTGTGCTTGATTGACAACTAAATAGGTAAAGCATCAAAACAAGATGAAGGGTATTTCTCATGTTAAATCCTATTTTTACTATGATTCAAAAGATTAAACGCTTACTTCATGACAACAGGGAGATTACAATTCACTCATTTTCATGTCTTTAATATTATCATCATAAATTCGATCAATGAGGAGCATCCTAGGGTCAATAGCCGCTCTCATCGGTAATGAGTCCACTTCGAACGTGAAATTCATGTGTTCTTGGTCAATCAATACCCTTTTTTGATAAAGTAATTGTTCCTCCTCTTCATCGGTAAATACCCCAATATCTATCCAATCATGGATAGCTATTTTAGTTTCATTCCCGAGACTATCGGCACGCATTTTATATGACTCAATTTCTAGCGTGACCTCAAACTTTCCATTTTCTAAAGGGGCATAAACGGCTGATGTCATGCGATTGTCATATAAAGTGATTTCTTTAAACCAATCGGTTATCAGATATTGTAAAGAGTCGGGTACTTCTTTCTCTAAATATTTCATGAAGTCCAACGAGGTTGGATAGGGAGGGGGTTGATATTTGAATTCCTCCAAAAACCCTTGCATCGCCCGATTGACTTTTTCCTCACCAATGTAGTCTTGCAAGGCATACAAGATGACAGCGCCTTTTCCGTAATGAATATAGCTCTGATTTTCGACCTTATAAAGGGGTTGTTCGGCTTCAATTTCACCACCCCGTCCTCTTAAGTATCTATTATGATCGTATTTTAAGAATTCGCGCATTTTCATGGGCGTTTTGGAAATACTTTTCATAGTCATCAATGCCGAATATTCCGCAAAACTTTCACTGAACATCGTCGCTCCTTGCATATTCGCACCTACGATTTGATGTGCCCACCACTGGTGCGCCATTTCGTGTGAAATAACGGCATCTATTACATTATTTTCTGTTTCGTCTTCGAGGTTCACAACAAAGCCAAAAGCCTCAGAATAAGGCATGGTTCCGGGGAAGGCTTGTGCAAACGTAGCATACCTTGGGAATTCTATAATGCGGCATTGTTTGTGCATATATGGCCCAAAATTTTCAGTGTAGTAAGCCAAAGACCTTTCTACCGCATCCAACATCATTTCAATATTCACATGATGCTTAGCGTCATAATAAATTTCAATGTCTATGCCTTGCCATTTCCTTTTAGCGACTTCATATTTTGCCGAGATGAATGACATAAAATGTTGAGAAGGATGATCCACTTTGTACTGATAATAATTACGACCCTTTTCTTCCCAGTATTTGGTCAGTGATCCGGGTGCAATGGCAATCTGATCACCAGCTGTAGATATGGTGGTTTCAAAATTAATATAATCCGAGGTGCCTTGAGACAAGTAGTTACGCATGCAGTTGGCACCACAATTTGCTTCTAGTTTAGGCATTCTGATTTTAGGTTTTAAATCATATTTTTTGCGCGTATTTTTATCCGAAAGTTCTTGCCCCTCATCATAGCCCAATGAGGGAAGTATTTCAAAATTATTTAAAAAAGTGCCATTATTGATAATACGGGTACTACCTCTGCCATTTTTAAAGCCCTTAGAAATATATTGACTGGTTACGATCATTTCGATCGTATCTCCGGGAAGCATCGGTTCATCAAAACCTAATATTAGATAGCCCATTTCCTTATCCTCAAAAACGATCTCAGCATTTGGGAGATCAAAAGCAGGAGACCAATCTTTATCAATATTGAAGTGGACCGAATCAATTTGTACCTGAGTTTCGTTGACGATTTTAAAGACGGCTTTCACTTTGACATTACGTTCATAGGGGAATAAGTCAATGCTATATTTGGCATCTACAATTTTGGGGAGTGGCACATTTTGGTATTTTTTATACTGCTTTTCATAGTCAGCAGCCATCTGCTCATATTCATCGCTAGTTTTATAAGGGTTTAATATTTGAGTGTTATAGAAAACAAAACCAGTGACTACAAGCCAGACAAAGGCGGTACCAAAAATGAGCGGTCTGTAATTTCTAGGCACTTGTTTTTTTGCAATATTTAATCGGTCTTTTAAGGAACTGCGCAGCCCTCTATTCCATAAGGCCCCTGCAATCAATAAGCACAAAATTGAAAATAAAATCCAATAGAGATTAAACATCATGGCACCATAGAGGCCGGGTCCAAAGGCGTTCATGTCAGAGTATAAAGTTGAGGGTCCTGCTGCGATCGTAAGCATGAAACTGGAGACATCAAATATTTCTAAGACAATGCTCCAAATGAAGATCACGGAAATGGAGACAAAATAGCCAATATATTTATTGTTGACCAAGACTTGAATGGTGATCATGACTCCACTCCAAATGGCATAGGCTAAGAAATTGGCATAAAAGAAATCTAGGAAATAAACTTCCAATTCGATCCGAAAATAGCCATTGACCAACTGATATACAACGCCACAAAAAATGAAAAATAGCTGTAGTAAGACGGTAAGGCTGATCAAGGATAAAGTTTTGGCTGCTAGGCTGATTAAGGAGGTATGTGGGGTTGCGTCAATGACTTCATGAATTTTACTATTTCGGTCCCGCCAAATCAGTTCACCACTAAAGAAGACCAAGATAATAATCACAAAAAGACTGGCATTCCCATCAATGTCATCAATCAATTTATAGGTTAAGGGATAGGATTGAAGGCCATAATACTCGAAACCTTCAACAAGACCAGTGATGAGAAGTATGGCACTGAAAAGAAAGAGAATTCTGAAGGTGACATTTTTGACAATACTTAAGAAGTTCATCAGGAAAAAACTCTGAAACTGCAACCAAACGCTGGATCGTCCAAAGTCAATTTCTAGGACTGGGAGAATGAATTTCTCTGTTGATTTTTCTGTTGACTTCTCGTGCTTTTTGACTCGTTTATTTTTTTCTTGAAAAGAGAAATTAAGATAAGAAGCAAATAATATGACGCCACCAAACGCGATCCATATCAGCCGGTTCCACAAAAGAAGACCACTAAAGCCAGGACTTAAGGAATTTTTTTCTACTGGGGTATAATATTTTGAATAAATAGAATAAGCGCGTGCACCAAAGGTATCAGAGAGGGCACCTAATGTTTCGTTGTCAATGTCAGAAATTAAGTTACCAGAGATAATGTAGCCCATGATGATGGCCAAGGCACCGACAAAAGAAATCACCGTACTTTTCCAGATATTGGCTAAAGCGAAGATGATAGATCCGGCGATGAACATGTTGGGCAGGATAAAAAGAAAATAATTATTGGTAAAGGTTTCCAGATAAAAGCTTCCAAAACGATCGGCATCAATCCAACCAAATAACGGGGCCGCTATAGAACCCAGCACAGTACCAATAAAAACACCCAGCAAGGGAATCGTGGAAAGTAGAAGGGCGCCACAGAATCGTCCAAAAAAATAGCTTGATTTTTTGAGTGGGGTACTGAACAAAATTTCATTAAATTCATTACTAAAATCTCTCAAGGCCGCATTATTATAAAATGCGGCAGCCATCAATAAGCCAAAAATGGTCATAACAGTAGTATATACCGTGATCACATGGGGGGCATTTCTAAGCACATTTCCTACAGAACCTCCAATTTGGATATTGTCACTTGCAGTGGCTCCAAAGGTCAGGAGCGCCAGCAGACCCAAAAAGATATAGATCATCGGCTGCTTTAATGCATTTTTTATTTCGAATAAAAAGAAATGCTTGAACATAAAAATAAAGTTTTAATGATTAAACAAGTTGATGAGATGTATTGATTTTCGAAAAGAATACATCCTCAAGATTGGGTTTGACTTGTTCAAAATCATTTTGCGGATCGGTATCACTGTATACATGTATAAGAGGTTGTCCACCTACCATTTTATTAGAAATGATTTGGTATTGCTCGGCATAGGTATCCAAAGTCTCTCTACTGACTATCTTTTGATAAACTTTTCCTTGTAAGACATTCATGGCCTCATCAGGCGAGCCATGATAAACGATACGTCCTTTATTCATGATGGCCATTTGGGTACAAAGTTCCCGTACGTCATCTACAATATGAGTTGAAAGAATCACGATGACTTCTTTACCTACATCGGCCAACAAATTATAAAATCGATTTCTTTCTCCGGGATCTAAACCTGCCGTAGGTTCGTCGACGATAATGAGTTTGGGATTACCCAATAAAGTTTGGGCAATGCCTATCCGTTGTTTCATACCTCCTGAAAATCCTTTGACACTTTTTTTCCTTTGGTCATAAAGATTGACTTTATTCAATAGATATTTTACCACTTCTTTCCGTTCTGAAGCCTTGGTAATACCTTTAAGAATTGCCAAATGGGTAAGTAACTGTTCAGCGCTGATACGTGGATAAACACCGAACTCTTGGGGCAGATACCCCAATATTTGTCGGAGTTCATGGGGTTGTTGAAAAATATCAATGTCATTGAGTTTTGCGGAGCCGCTGTCTGCTTCCTGAAGCGTAGCTAGTGTGCGCATCAGAGAAGATTTCCCAGCACCATTTGGCCCTAATAAGCCAAATAAGCCATTTTCTATTTCAATGGATACGCTGTCGAGGGCCTTAACCCCATTGGCATAAGTTTTGGAAAGGTCTTTGATAATTAATTTATACATAAGCTAGATTTGATAGATCAGTAGATTTATTCTTCACTTTTTTTATTTCATTTATTATCTCGAAATACTGCGTTCAACAAAGAGATTAAAAACACATTATTTAATTTAAAAATAAATTCGTTAATCATAATTAATTCAATGATTCGAATTGCGAACAAAAGGTTGCCTACTTTTACGTTAGATTGAATTCACATTCATTTATTTTTTGACACGTAATGTAACCTATATTGATTGAATAGCGAGGCAGATAAAAAGTCTTTTTTAATAAAAAAATCTGTTGGAATTTGCAATTAAATATTCGGAAAATCAAATTAATTGTAACCAATTTAGTATTATCAGTCTTAAGATGGTTTAATTATAAATTTAATATCAATAAGGATAGATTTAAATACATTCTTTTTTTGTTTTAGTCTATAATTAATGTCATTTTTGCCGCCTTAAAACATAGAAAAAGTAAAAGTGAAAACTTAGTTTCTATTTGAATTCCGGAATTAAGCTTGATCTTTTTATTTTTTCATTACTCATCAGATTCTTACCCCATCTTTCTAATTCCATTTAAAAAATAGTTTGAACACCTTGAGTTCATTTTACAATTACACATGAAAAAATATTTGAATTTGTTCGACTTCACTCAAAAAGTGAATTACCAAACAGAAGTATTGTCTGGTTTGACGGTTGCCTTAGCGCTGGTTCCGGAAGCTGTTGCGTTTGCTTTAATCGCAGGCCTATCTCCCTTGACGGGTTTATATTCCGCATTTGTCATGGGTATTGTTGCTGCTGTCTTCGGCGGTAGGCCAGGGATGATTTCTGGTGCAACTGGAGCCGTAGCTGTGGTAATTGTTTCATTGGCTATTTCTCATGGTAAGGAATATGTATTTGCTGCCGTTATCTTGGCAGGTATTATTCAAGCCTTAGCTGGGTTTTTTAAACTGGGTAAATTGATGCGCTTAGTTCCGCATCCTGTTATTTTTGGATTTGTCAACGGCTTGGCCATTATTATTTTCATGTCTCAACTCGAGCAGTTCAAGGATGATGCAGGTGCGTGGCTCACAGGAACTTCTTTATATATTTTACTGGGCTTGGTGGCCCTTACCATGGTCATCATTTGGGGCTTACCTAAATTGACCAAAGTGATCCCGGCTTCATTGACGGCCATATTGGTTGTTTTTGGGATCGTATGGAGTTTTGGGATTGACACCAAAACAGTGGGTGATATGGCTTCCATACAAGGAGGTTTTCCACCGTTTCATATCCCCAATATTCCATTGAATATGGCAACATTTATGCTGATTCTACCTTATTCAGTAATTGTCGCAGGCGTAGGACTGATTGAAAGCTTATTGACCCTCAACATCATTGATGAAATTACAGAAACACGAGGCCGTGGAAATAAGGAAGCCATAGCACAAGGGATGGCCAACATGTTATCGGGTGTATTCTCAGGAATGGGAGGATGTGCCATGCTGGGACAAAGCTTGATCAATATTTCCTCGGGTGCCCGGGCCCGATTATCAGGAATTGTAGCGGCGATAGGGCTTTTGGTCATTGTTATGTTTGGAGCAGCACTTATCGAGCAGTTGCCCATGGCAGCATTGACCGGCTTGATGATTATGGTAGCCATTGGTACCTTCGAATGGGCAAGTCTGCGGACCTTTAATAAAATGCCTAAGTCTGATATTTTTGTCATGGTTACGGTGACTTTGGTCACTATTTTTCTTCATAATCTAGCTTTGGCTGTGGTTGTGGGTGTGATCATTGCCGCTTTGGTCTTTGCTTGGGACAATGCTAAGCGTATTCGTGCCAGAAAGTTCATCGATGAAAATGGAGTGAAGCATTATGAAATTTTTGGACCCCTATTTTTTGGTTCAGTGACGGCGTTCAATGAGAAGTTTGAAATATTCGACGACCCTGATGAAGTGATCATTGATTTTAAGGAAAGTCGCATCGTGGACATGTCGGCCATAGAAGCCCTGAATAAAATTACGGAACGGTACATGAAGGTGGGCAAAAAAGTACATTTGAAATTCTTGAGCAATGACTGCCAAAAATTGCTTAAAAATGCGGACAAGTTGATAGAAGTAAATGTCCTGGAAGATCCTAAATATAAGGTGGTTGTTGACAATATCTAGGCATTTGTCTCGGTGAGGAGTGATCCCTTACACTCAATATCCTAGGTTGAATTAATGAGGGTTTACATGTCTTTTTTTAAAATCACTGGGGCTTTCTTTGGTGATTTTTTTAAATACACGGTGGTAATAGGATAAGCTCTCAAATCCAGAAGCATAACAGGCATTACCAATACTTTTTCCAGCGATTAAATAGCGTTTAGATTGACTGATTCGGTAACTATTAAGGAACTGAGTGAACGTTTGATGGGTCGTTTTTTTGAAGTATCTACAAAAAGCTTCAATACTCATGTTGCTAATTTCAGCTATTGCGCTCAGAGATATTTTGTGCTCATAATGTTGGTCAATAAAAGCATAAATTGACCTCAATCTATCTTGTTCTTTATGGCTGTATTTATGAGGAACAGGTTGGTCATGTAACCATTTAACCTGAGGATATTTGGTGAGGTCATTCAGGATTTCTATGAGGTTCAAATATTGATTGAGGGGATTGAGATTTTGTAAGAGGAATAATTTTTGACCTAGCTCTTTAATGAGATTTCCTTGGAAGGACAATCCATGCTGAGATTTTTCGAATAAGGTTTTAATATCTATGAGTTCTGTGAGCTCATTAATATGATCCTCAATAAATCTTTTTTGGAAATGGACGACCGCCTTACGATAAGAAGTTTTTATACCGTAATCAAAATTTAGGTGTGGAATATTGGAGCCGATCAAGACCAGATCATGGTTTTTAAATGTGGATATATGATCCCCGACATGGCGAGAACCAGATTCCGCTTCGATATAGACCAGTTCGTATTCGGGATGAAAATGCCAAAAGAATATATCACTTAACTTAGGATCAAACATCAAGGTAAACGATCGCTTGTTTTGGCTATGTATATTTTCAAGTTGAATTTTCATTTAATACAATATAAACAAATTATTCCGATATTAATTACAAAAATGTCAATATTGTTCAATAAGTAGTCAAATACCGTCCATTTTTTAATAAATTAATGGGTCAGATTTGTATACGAGATCATTAAAAATTGATTATTTATGAAAACGGAATAACAAACAATGAGGCCTAATATGGATGCAAAAAATGCACATAAAGACATACCTGGAAATCCATCTACTGCCAAAAGCAGTAATGTAAAACTGCGCACACAAGCCCACCCAAAAGAGCTCAGAGTACTGTCCATGGATCAGTGGAAATTCTGGAAAGAAAACGGTTATGTAGTCATTAAGAATGCCGTTCATCGTGAGCAAGTTCAAAGTACAGCTGCTTTTCTTTGGGAATTTGAAGAAAAAGATCCTCAGGACCAAACTTCTTGGTATACGCCGCCTCGTGCCGAAATGCAAATGAAAGAATTGGCGGGAACGGGTATGGTTGAAGCCTATAACCACCAAATACTTTGGGACAATCGACAAACTCAAAAGGTTTATGATGCCTTTGTTGATATTTGGGGGACGGAAAAATTATGGACCACCATAGATAGAGCCAATTTAAATGTTCCCATGCGTCCCGGACATGAATATAACGGTTTTATTCATTGGGATTATGATCCAGAAACTAAGCCACAAAATGTCCAAGGGGTCTTAGCGCTTGCAGATCAGTTAGATGAAAATATGGGTGGATTTCAATGTATTCCTTGGTTGTACAAAAATTATGATCGTTGGAAGTTAAGTCAGCCGTCAGACCGAGATCATTTTAAACCCGATATTACTGAGCTTGAAGATAAAATAGTAAAAGTGTTGTTGGAAGCAGGGGATTTACTTATTTTTAATAGTACACAGCCCCATGGTATTCGCCCCAACAGATCTGAGAGCAGTGTAAGATTGGCGCAGTATATTTCAATGATGCCTGCCCAAGAGGCCAATGAAAGTTTAAAAGCATGGCGCATTGATTCTTGGAAAAATCGCAGGGCCCCTGAAGGATATGCTTTTCCTGGAGACCCAAGAAAGTGGGAACAGACCAAATATGAGACGGCAAGATTGTCAATTTTGGGACAAAAATTATTAGGTTTAAAAGAATGGGAGATTGCTAAATCCAGATTTAAAAAGGAATGAACTTAAAACTACAAGGTAAAACGGCTTTCATCATGGGATCGACCTCCGGCATTGGGTGGGCGACAGCCAGGGCCTTCGCTCAAGAGGGAGTGCATGTGATTCTCAATGGTCGAAGAGCGGTTGGGGTGTCAACGGCTGTGGAGAAACTCCAAAAAGAATTTAATGAAGTCGAAGTCAAAGGGGTTGCTGCGGATTTTTTATATTCTGATCAAATTAAAGCCTTACTTGGGCAACTTTCCGAGGTTGATATACTCATCATAATGTGGGTATTTATTCATCAGCCTCCTTTGCTAAAACGAGTGACGAGGATTGGTATCGGCAGATTGAAGTGAATTTGATGAGCGGTGTCCGTTTATCTAGGTATGTTCTTCCGAAGATGTTACGGCGGGATTGGGGACGTATATTATTTATCTCAAGCGAATGTTACGCTGGTCCCAGAAGATTTGATTGCTTACAGTACGACTAAAGCGGCTTTATTCAGCCTCTCAAGAGGTATCTCACAGCCCACCTCAGGTTCCGGTGTTACTGTAAATACCATTGTGCCTGAATCAACTTTGACAAAAGGGGCAAAAGAATTTTTGGCAACTGTTGCCCTCAAAGAAAATAAAACAAAGGCAGCGGTATCCAAAGCATTTTTTAATGACGCTCGAAAGAGTTCTTTATTAAAGCAATTTACTGAAATAGAAGAAATTACCGATACCATTACCTATTTTCTAAGTCCACTTTCTTCAGCTACTAACGGTGTGGTGATCAAGGTTGACGGTTGAAGTATGGGAGGAATATTATGAAACATAAAGTTAGCCATGATTAGTTAAGAGAGTTTAATATGAAACACAGTATCCCTACTTTACCTATTTTTTTACTTTTAATGGGAATCTTGAACCATGCTTGTTCTGGGCCTACCAAATCAAATGCAATGGATCAACAAGAAAAGCAGTCATCTAAGGTATTACGTCATATGGTTTTATTTAAATTTAAGGATACCGCATCTGAGAGGGAGGTTCAAAAATTAAATGAGGACTTTAACGAACTCCCACCAGCTATTTCTGTGATAAAAGATTTTGAATGGGAGATCAATGACAGTCCTGAAAATTTTCATCAGGGCTTTACACATTGCTAACTAGTCTCTTTTGAATCTGAGGAAGATCGAGATCTCGTCTATACGCCACACCCCGATCACCAGGACTTTGTAGCGAGCCTTCAACCTTTTTTGGAAAAAGTCTTTGTGATTGACTACTGGGCCCTTCCTTAAAGCATTAAAAAAATAATGTGCCTATCAGAAAATAAAATATGTTTTTTTACAATAAAAAACTAAAAAAATGGAGGTCTTAGATTATTCAATTATCGTATGTTATTTCGCCATTATTCTTTGGATCGCTCGATGGGTATCAAAAGGGAAGAGGGATAAAGAATTTTCTTCTGTCGATTATTTTTTGGCTGGCAAAGATCAGTCTTGGGTAGTTATAGGGGCTTCTCTATTTGCTTCAAACATAGGGTCAGAGATTATTTTAGGGGTTAGTGGAGCAGGCGTACGTGCCAACATGCCCATGGCTAATTTTGAAATATTAGCAGTGTTGGTTTTAATACTTTTTGGATGGGTTTTGTGCCTTTTTACATGTGGACAGGAGTTTATACCATGCCTGATTTTTTGGAAAAGCAATATTCTCAAGCGTGTAGAAATTACTTATCAATAGTTTCTATATTGGCGTATATCATTACTAAAATTTCGCTCATTATTTTTGCAGGGGAACTGGTTTTTGAGGTGCTGAATATTCCATTTTGGACGGGTGCCATCATTACTGTAGTGGCCACGTGGCTTTATACGGTCTTGGATGGCTTAAAAGCGGTCATCTATACCGACATGGTTCAAGCATTTGTATTGTTGGTGGGGACCACAGTAGTTACTATTCTTGGATTGCATCAGATCGGAGGATGGGATGAGCTCATCAATACTCTTTCTATAGCCTTGCAATCAGGAACAAATCCGCCTTTAGATAGGTTTTTTAATCTCTGGCGACCGATGAGTGATACCCAATATCCTTGGACGGGTATGCTATTTGGAGCACCGATTTTTGGGATTTGGTATACAGATCAGTATATAGTCCAACAAGCCTTATCGGCGAAAGACATCAGTAATACGCGTAAAGGGGCTTTATTTGCAGGATATTTAATGTTATTACCTGTTTTCATATTCTTTTTGCCAGGTGTGGTGGCTTACGCCTTATTGCAAAAAAGGGGTCATTGTTTTTTCAATGGGTAATGCGGATCAAGCACTACCTGCAATGATTACCCAATGATTACCTCAGGGATTGAAAGGGTTGGCGATTGCGGGATTATTGGCCGCATTGATGAGTTCATTGTCTTCTGCATTTAATTCGAGTTCGACGTTGTTGACTATTGATTTTTATCAAAAATTCAAGCCGACAGCCATAGAGAAACAGTTGGTTCGTTTTGGGCGTATCTCTACGATCATTTTGGTGATTCTAAGTTTAGGTTAGATTCCTTTTATGAAAGCATTGATAGGAGGGGGAATTTTCCATTATTTACAAAGTATTCCAGCGTACATTTCCCCACCCATAGCCGCGGTATTCTTGTTAGGGCTTATCTATCCTTGGATCAATGCGCACGGCGCCGTTGTGACTTTTGGGTAGGTTTTAGCATTGGAGTGACGCGGTTAATAATGGAATTTATGTCAGGTAACGGTAGTTTAGTAACCCTACCCGGAAGCTGGGCTGCCTATTTTTTAGAAATCAATATCTTACACTTCGCTTTGTTTTTATTTCTTTTTTCTTCAGGGGCACTGATGGCTGTCAGTAAGGCGACCAAGCCTCAATCTGCTGCAGATCTTGTTTTGGTGACATTGCAAAAGCGGACTTGAAAATTATCTTTTAAATGCACACTTGACGTAGGTCTATCCATTGTTTTAATGCTGGCTGTGCTGTGCCTTTGGGTGTTGTTCAGTCCCTTTGGGATAGGATAAAATCTTAGCTTTCAATGCAATCAAAATTTTTCAAAATTTTTAACGGCCATAATGTTTGTATCCCTACCCACTCTAATTTTGTTCCTTCACTTATTCCATACCATGTATCCCATCTCCCATCATTTTTTTGTCTATTCATGAGCTCTTTTATATCAGATTCAATGGTCTCTTTGGTAAACAAAGAATGAAGTATACTCTTCGAAGAGTGGGCATATTTCAAACTATGAGGTTAGCCATAAAGTCCCCAATCATCATCAGATGTATCTTTACAAATCCCCCCATCGGCTAAGAGCCAATTTTTTAAATCCTTGATAGCGCGAGTTGCTTTGTTTCTATTTTTAGTATGTTGTAAAAAGCTTAGTGTTCTCGGTACGTACAAATAGCAGAAAATATGTTTTTCCTTTATCCGGTGGATCCCATCCCAAACAAATTGTTCTGCTTTCTTCATCCAAGGGGTATCGATTTTACATTTTTCTAAAATCTCGAGAAGTGGGGCAGTAGTACTCAAAACAGCCCATTCTTCAACTGTATTAAAATGATCGTTGCACGAATATTCGCTTTTAGGCCTTAACATCCAGGGTATTCCTCCTTTTTCGGTGGTAATACTTTCAAAATAGGACATAAGGTCTTTGCATATCAATTCGGCAATTAGAAAACTCACTTCATCTAAAGTTTCTAGGGCCATTAGACTAAACAGGGGTTGACTTTCAGGAGATGCCGTATCAGCTTCCATACCATGCCCAAAGCCACCATCACAATTTCGATAGGCATAAACGGCATGAAAAATACCTTCTTTATTTCCATTTTCAAAATAGAATTCAAATAAACGCCTTTCTATCATTATGGCATTCGTCAATATGAAATCTCTAGCTTTTAAATAATTATTTTTGAAAGTTTCATTTCAGCGGGATTCAAATAAACCGCTACTGTAAGGGATTTCGAATTTTAAGCAAAGTTGCATGGGCAACCGGGACTTTAATATCAGATTTCTCTTTCTAAATTAAAAACCCAAAAAAGGGATCCATTGACTGCGGGGTAAATTTATCTGATTTAGTTATAAATTTCGAATACATCAATCCTCAAGCGTAGTGTGAAATCAGGGTGCCACATCATTTCTACTTGCCCATTGAATATGACTGAGTGATAAGTGCATTAAAAGAGATAACTATTGCGTGAGAGACACGATTTCGGTGATATTAATACTTTTCATGAGGATTGATATTGGCCAGTTGAAGCCATGTCTTGTCTTCTTTGATAATATAAAAAGTGATCCCGGCAAGAATCGAACTTGCATCTAGAGTTTAGGAAACTCCTATTCTATCCGTTGAACTACGGGACCAAAGATATCAGCTGCGCAAAAATAGACATCTTCGTGTAATCTAAAAGGATTGTGGTTGTATATAGTTGGGATATATTTTAAGATGCTCTATCAAGGCCTCTTCAAAAATCAGATTTTTTAAAGCAGGCAAATTTTGCTTGGTTTTAGCAGAGATCACGATAGATTTTTGTTTAGTATCATTTTCTGGATGGGGGGTGTCTTCAGTTAATTGGTCAATTTTATTGTAAACATTGATTCTTTTGATCTGATTTCCACCAAGTTCCACCAGCGTTTGTTCTACCACCTTAATATGGTCTTCGTACGCGGGGCTAGAAACATCTATAATGTGTAATAATAAGTCTGCTTCCCTGACCTCGGCCAGAGTGGATCTAAAGGAAGCGATCAGGTCATGTGGGAGTTTTCGAATAAAACCTACGGTATCAGAAAGTAAAAAAGGCAGATTATTAATGACGACTTTTCTTACCGTAGAATCAACAGTGGCAAAGAGTTCATCCTTGGCATATACAGATTCTTTCCCCAGTAAATTCATCAAGGAGGATTTGCCCGTATTGGTATATCCAACCAAAGCAATTCGGACAATCCCGGTTCTGGATTTTCTTCGGGTACTTGCTTGAAGTTCTACTTTGGTTAATTGTTTTTTCAGAAGAGTAATGCGATCGCGCACCATTCTTTTATCAGTTTCAATTTCTTTTTCTCCAGCGCCTCCTCGCGTGCCTCTCCCCCCTCTTTGTCTTTCCAAATGCGTCCACATTCGCGTCAAGCGAGGCAATAAATATTGAAATCGAGCTAGTTCCACTTGAATTTTTGCCTGAGCCGTTTGGGCCCTTCGAAGGAAAATATCTAAAATCAACAAACTGCGATCATAGACCTTGATTTTCACCTCATTTTCGATATTTCTGAGCTGAGAAGGAGATAGCTCATCATCAAAAATGATGAGGTCTATTTTTTCCATTTTGATAAAAGATTGTATTTCTTCGAGTTTACCACTTCCTACGTATGTCCTTTTGTCGGGTCGTTCAATTTTTTGAACAAATGTTTGGCGTATTTTAATATCTAGGGTTTTGGCGAGAAACGCCAGTTCATCTAAATGCTCTTTGACAAGTTTATCGGGAGTTTGTTTTTCAACTACCGCGATCAATACACCTAATTCTGTCTTTTTTTTCGTTTGGTAGTAATCACCCATATTTTCTTAAAAATACGAAATTCTTCAATTATCTTCTAATTTCGCAGGATTGAGTCATATATTTCTAAATTAGGAGTTATTACTTCGGAACCCCATCATATTTTGGGATCTCGAAGCGGAAAGGTCATGAATATCCGTTTGAAAAGTATTTTAAACAACCTGATCATACTTTAAGCTCAGAAAGGTCTGTTATAGCTTAAAAAAATCTGCCATTGTGTCTATTAATTTACCGAAGGGCAGACTCATATGTTAGTAAATAAAGTTTCTTTCTACCTAATTAGTGGATAACTTTTACTGGCATCATTTTAGTGGTGAATGAATTTAAGTTAATTTTAGCTATCATTCATTCTGAGACAAGCATGATGGAACATCACAGAAAAAAAGAAGAAAAAGAATTAGTCAAAAGATTTGAAGCGCATTTAAAAACGGGTGACAATCAATATTTTGATGAGGATGATTTCTTGGCCATCACCAATTTTTATCTGGAATCAGATAAAATTAAGTGGGCATTGAAGGCTTGTGACTTGGGACTAAAGCAATATGCGTATTCTACTGATTTAATTGCAGATAAGGCTGAAATTTTAACCAGAATGGGTAGGCTGAAGGATGCCATTTCTTGCATAGACCATGCCTTAATCTATGCACCCAATGATGTGGACCTATTGATGCAGAAAGGCTCATTGCATACCATATCAGGAGAATACTTATCCTCAGTAGCCTGTTTTAGAAAAATTCTTCCGATGTCGGAGGAACGGGATGAGATTTTGTATCACATAGGTTTGGCTTATCAAGGATTAGAAGATTTTGAAAAGGCCACAGAAGCTTATAAAGAGGCCATGGAATTTAATCTAAACAATGAGAGTGTGCTCTATGAATTGACCTATTGTCTAGAAATTATGGGAGCGTTGCAAAAAAGTATCCCCTACTATCAAAAGTTTATTGATACAGATCCTTATTCTGAATATGCCTGGTATAATATGGGCATTGTTTATAATAAGCTAAAACAATTTGAGAAAGCCATTGACGCGTATGAGTTTGCTGTGGCCATTGACGAGACTTTCAGTAGTGCCCATTTTAATATGGGAAATACCTATATGAATCTCGAAAAATATGATAAAGCCATAGCCTCCTATTTGTTGACCTTGGAATACGAAGGACCTGGACCTGAGCTTTATTGCCATATGGGGGCCTCCTATGAGAAAATGGGCCAGTATGAGATAGGCATTCGTTATTATACAAAAGCATCCAAAATTGACCAGCTGTATCACCAGGCATGGTTTGGAGTAGGGACATGTTTGGCGTTCAAAGAAAATTGGCTAGAGGCCACTCATTTTTTTAAAAAAGCCATAAAAATAGATCCGCTTAATGAAGCTTATTTAAATTCATTGGCGGAATCAGAATACAGTTTAGGAAACAGTGTGTCAGCGATTGAGACTTATGAACAATTAGGTCAATTGGAATCCGTAAAGCCTGCCGTTTGGCTGGACTGGTCTCGTATTTATTATGATCAAGGAGATTACAAAAGGGCATTGAACGTCATAGATAGGGGCTTATCCGAAACGCCTGATGAGTCTACCTATTTATATCGAAAGGCCGTTTATTTACTGGCCTATGGAAGGTACAAAGAAGCCATGGTCTTTTTAGAGCAGGCGCTCATTTTGAACTACGATGGACATGCGGAGATTTATGTTTTTTTTGAAGACTTAACGACGCAAAAAGCACTTTTTAAAATCATAGATCAGTATAGAAAAGACGATCGATAAGTGGATTAAACTTTAAAATAAAGTATTCTTGCATTTAATTTTATTTTGCAAAGATGAACTACTTTTTAAAGAACATCCCTGATCGCACAGAAAAACCACGTGAATCAGGATATACCATGGTGATGGATAAGGGACTTTCGTTACGTGAAGCAGAAGATATGATTGATTCTTCGGGAGATTTCATAGATATTGTGAAGTTGGGTTGGGCCACTTCTTATGTCACTTCCCAACTTGATCAGAAAATTAAGTTATATCAAAATGCTGGAATACCCTGTTATCTTGGAGGCACCCTTTTTGAAGCCTTTGTGATCAGAGATCAATTTGATGATTACATGAGAGTCGTAGATAAATATAATTTGGAACATGTGGAGGTAAGTGATGGTTCGATCACCATGGACCATGACGACAAATGTGATTATATTCAGAGGATATCAAAAAATTACACCGTGCTCAGTGAAGTAGGTTCCAAAGATGCGGCAAAAATCATCCCACCATACAAGTGGATTGATCAGATGCGAACAGAGTTGGAGGCCGGTGCATGGAAGGTTATCGGAGAAGCGAGAGAAAGTGGAAATGTCGGGCTGTTCAGAGATTCTGGTGAGGTAAGACAAGGTTTGGTTGAAGAAATTTTAACTCAAATACCCAAAGACAAAATTTTATGGGAAGCACCTCAAAAATCCCAGCAAGTTTGGTTTATTAAGTTGTGTGGAACCAATGTTAATCTCGGAAATATTGCGACCAATGAAATCATTCCGCTAGAAACGATACGACTGGGTTTACGGGGCGATACGTTTCACGATCATTTAACTTCTTAGGTTTGTGAAAAATGCAGCAGGGCTTTTTCTGAAAGGAGTCGCCATGGGTGCCGCAAATGTAATTCCGGGAGTTTCTGGGGGAACAATAGCTTTCATTTCGGGCATTTATGAAAGGTTAATAAAGGCCTTAAAATCGTTTGACCTGTCCTTATTGAGCTCATTAATGCAAGGGCAGTTTCGTCAAGTGACTGAAAAAACAGACCTCAAGTTTTTATCAATACTTTTTTCAGGAATTGCTGTAAGTATTTTTAGTTTGGCGCACCTATTAGAGTACGCATTACAATTTTATGAAGTATTTACTTTAGCCTTTTTCTTTGGATTGATTGTGGCTTCTACTTTGGGTGTAGGGAGACAAATAAGTAAATTTTCTTTGGGTGTTTTAACCACATTTTTGATTGGGTTTATCATGGCTATTTCCATTGCATTTCTAACGCCAGCGGCTGCTAATGATCATTGGCTCTATGTGATTTTATGTGGAGTAGTCGCCATTTCTAGTATGATTTTGCCAGGGCTATCGGGTTCTTATATTTTATTGCTGATGGGTAATTATGTTTTGATGCTCCAATCTATCAGTCACTTCCATTTTAAATTTTTGATTCCTTTTGCTTTGGGATGTTTGTTGGGTTTGGTGATTTTTTCAAGATTATTAAGTTATTTATTCGATCATTTTAAAGAAGTAACCATCAGCTTATTGACAGGCTTCGTAGCGGGGTCTCTTTTGATTATTTGGCCTTGGAAAACGACCAATTACATTACGATTGAAGCGCGACAAAAAGCAATAGGCTATGATTGGTACTTTCCAAGTTTCGATGCCGACTTGCTCATAGGAACGGTGTTGATGTTGTTAGGATTTGCTGTGGTTTTTGTAATAGACCGACTGGGAGCAAAAGGCTAATTTCATTAGATCTCTATTTATGAGTTCAAGAAATTTTACCTTAGTACAGTACTTTAGATAATTTGATATGAAGCGTTACGGACTTGTGGGTTATCCTTTGGGTCATTCTTTTTCGCAGAAGTATTTTTCGGAAAAGTTTGAGGGCCTCAATATTTCTCACTCCCATACATACCATGTTTTTGAATTAGAAAGCCTCAGCGATTTTCCTGATATTTGGGATTGCCATCCAGATTTGGAAGGGGTCAATGTTACCATTCCTTATAAAATTGAAATCATGCCATTTTTAGATGAAATAGATGTCTCCGCAGCGGGAGTGAAAGCAGTCAACGTGATCAAAAAAAAAGGGAATAAACTTATAGGATATAATTCTGATGTTTTTGGTTTTAAACAATCTTTATATGCCTGGTTGATGGGGGTAGAAGTGGAGGCTTTGATTTTCGGTTCGGGGGGCTCTAGCCTGGCAGTTCAGGCAGGCTTGCAGGCACTCAATATTCCTTTTAAAATTGTATCCCGTGAGGCCACAAAAGGAGACCTGACTTACTCACAATTACATCAAGAGCCATCGATTATCGATCGACATTATTTGCTCATCAATACCACGCCAAAAGGGATGTCTCCCAATATTGAGGAGGGGCCGCCGATTCCTTACGATAGGATCAATCAAAATCATTACTGTTTTGATTTGATATACAATCCTGAGGAGACCTTTTTTATGAGACAAGGCAGACAGAACAAAGCGCGAACCAAAAACGGTTTAGAAATGTTGGAATTACAAGCTGAAAAATCATGGGAAATTTGGAATAAATAACAATGGAATTCAAACTAATCTCCAATTTTGAACCCAAAGGAGACCAACCTCTGGCCATAAAAAAACTGGTTCAAGGCGTGGAGTCTCAAGAATCAAATCAAACACTTTTGGGGGTAACGGGGTCAGGTAAAACATTTACGATGGCCAATGTCATCGCGCAAACCGGACGACCCAGTTTGATCCTCTGCCACAATAAAACTTTAGCGGCTCAGCTGTATGGTGAGTTCAAGAGTTTCTTTCCAGAAAACGCAGTAGAGTATTTTATTTCTTATTACGACTACTACCAACCGGAGGCGTACATACCCACGACAAATGTGTACATAGAAAAAGATTTATCTATTAATGATGAGATAGAAAAATTAAGGTTGAGTGCCTCATCAGCTTTATTGTCAGGTCGGAGAGATGTCATTGTCATCGCCTCTGTTTCGTGTATTTATGGGATAGGTAATCCTGAGGAATTCGGCAAACATGTCATACATATCCAACAAGGGGATGAAATTCCGCGCAATGTCTTTTTGCTGAAATTGGTCGACATACTCTATAGCAGAACAGAAACAGAATTTAAGCGAGGTACTTTCAGGGTGAAAGGAGATACCGTAGATGTATTTGTGGCCTATGCTGACTTTGCTTATCGATTCATTTTTTGGGGAGAAGAGGTAGAATCGATTCAAAGAATTGATCCCCTGTCCGGGACCAAGATTTCAGATGAAAAATTGATTGCCATATTTCCAGCGAATCTTTTTGTAACGGGTAAGGATCATCTCAAACAGGCCATCAAGGAAATACAAGATGACATGGTTGAGCAGGTACAGTTCTTTGAAGATGACCGGCGTTTTTTAGAGGCCAAAAGAATCAAGGAGCGGACGGAATTTGATCTTGAGATGATCAGAGAGATTGGCTATTGTTCTGGAGTAGAAAATTATTCTAGGTATTTTGACCGAAGAAAGCCAGGATCAAGACCTTTTTGTTTAATTGATTATTTTCCTGATGATTTTTTAATGTTCATCGATGAGAGTCATGCATCCATCCCCCAAGTACGTACCATGTGGGGGGGTGACAGAAGTCGCAAAGCCAACTTAGTCGATTATGGGTTTAGGCTACCTTCCGCACTAGATAATCGGCCTTTGACCTTTGCTGAATTCGAAGGCCTCATAGGCCAAACTATTTATGTCAGTGCCACACCCTCTGACTACGAGTTGCTCGCATCCGATGGGGTAGTGGTGGAGCAATTAATCAGGCCCACGGGATTATTGGATCCGGTGATTGAGGTAAGACCTACCCAACATCAAGTGGACGATTTGATGGAAGAAATTTCAAAGCGTATACAAATGGGAGATCGCGTTTTAGTGACCACTATTACTAAGCGTATGGCAGAGGAACTCTCCAAATACTTATCTCAAATGGGAGTAAAGACCAAATACATTCACAGTGAGGTGGCCACCCTAGATCGTGTTGAAATACTAAGAGAATTGCGCCTAGGAATTTTTGATGTTTTGGTGGGGGTGAATTTACTCAGAGAAGGATTGGATCTCCCCGAAGTTTCTTTGGTAGCCATTATGGATGCTGATAAAGAAGGTTTTCTAAGAAATGAAAGATCATTGATTCAAACGATCGGTCGTGCCGCGCGAAACGACCATGGCCTGGTCATCATGTATGGCGATAAGATGACTGGATCTATGCAACGAGCGATAGATGAAACCGCGCGACGAAGGGTCATTCAGAAAGCATTTAATGACAAGCATAACATCACACCTCAAACGATATTAAAAGATAGAGAGGCGATCATGAGTCAGACTTCGGCTGCAGACAGCAAGAAAGGTCCAAAATCTTATCAAAATGACATAGTTTCTCCCCTAGCTGCTGATCCTGTAGTGGCGTATATGGATTTGAATCAACTTAAGAAATTTGGCCTTGAGACCCGAAAGAAAATGGAACAAGCTGCGCAGGACTTGGATTTTGTGGAAGCGGCTAAATTGAGGGACGAAATGCTTGAGATAGACCGTATGGTCAAAGAAGAAAAAGTATGATCAGTTTTTGAAGTAAGTGCTGATCAATGCTTTGAGATTTTCAGGCATCTTCACGGGCCGTCCATTGGACATGTTAATAAAGGCCAATGTAGTTTCTCCAGTATTAAGTAGTTGTGCTTCTTCATTATAAATTTCATATTCATAACGAATGCGTGCGCGGGGCATTTCAGGAATTTTAATGATGATTTTTAGTAAGTCATCATATCTGGCGGGCGCATGATACGAGGATTGCATATGCAGGACGGGCATCCCCACACCACTGCTTTCCAAATTTTTATAAGAAAAGCCTAAGTTTCTGAAAGATTCTACCCGTGCAACTTCGTAAAAAGCAGCATAATTGCCATAATAAACAAAACCCATTTGGTCTGTATCGGCGTATCTTACTCTGAGCTTTACTTCGTGTTGAAACATTATTTATAAATTTTTTTCTTATTCAGTGCTAGATGCAGCAATCGGGCATTTTTATTATGTTGTGATAAGGATCGGGCAAATATATGATTTCCTGTAAAGTCTGGATTTGCACAAAAGTATAAATAGTCACTCTTTGCATAATTTAATACGGCTTCAATGGCTGCAATCGAAGGGAGGTTTATTGGCCCTGGAGGTAATCCTGCATATTTGTAGGTATTGTAGGGAGAATCTACCTGCATGTGTTCATAAAGCACCCTTTTGATAGTGTAGTCTCCCATGGCAAAAATCAAGGTTGGATCTGCCTGCAATTTAATATTTTTATTGAGTCGATTGATATAAACGCCGGCTACCGTGGGGGCTTCATCCATTTGATTAGTTTCCGCATCAACAATTGAAGCCAAGACAATGACTTCTTCTGGGGTTAGATTTAGCGCCTCGGCCTTGGCCATGCGCTCTGGATTCCAAAATATTTTGTAGGCTGAATAAATCCGGTCGAGAACCACAATCGGTTGGTCGGTAATGTATACCTCATACGTATTGGGCAGAAACATACACATAAAAGTTTCTTTGGTGAATCCATAAGATGATGCCACATCACTATTTGACAGGTTTGATATCATAGTTGCCGAATCAAATTCTAAGTAGGATGCGATTTTTGCTGCGAGAACCTCTAGACTTCGGACATTTGAATAGGTTAATTTGATAGGAACTTGATCCCCAGATCGGAGCATATTTATCGCATCTCTATTGGACATATCCGCTTGAAGCAGATAAGATCCAGGTTTGATAGATTGATCGTAACGCTTCAATTTTGACAAAAAACTAAAAGATACCAAGTCATTGACAATACCTAGATCATACAATGAGTTTTGGACATATTTAAAATTAGCTCCCGTGGGAATATTAAAAACAAGGTCCTCTTTATCTATCAAAATATTTGGGGTATAAACGACTTGCCAAAAATAAAAACTGAAAGAAGAAACAAGCATACTTCCAATTATCAACCCAACGGCAAGGAAATTTTTATTTTTCATAGTTGGCAAAAGTAGTGATAGAAAACATTATAGCTCATTTTTAAATTGAAACGGTTATAATTACAGCCAAATGGCTGCATCATTCATTCGTCTTTATGAAGAAAACCCTGATCCCCGAAAGATTACTCAGATTGTAAATGTACTCCGCAGCGGGGGATTAATCATATATCCTTCGGATACTATTTACGGTTTAGGATGTGATATTTTTAATCAAAAAGCAGTTGATAAGGTCAGAAGAATCAAAAACATAAATGATAAAAAGATGGATTTGGCTTTTGTTTGTTTTGATTTAAGTCATTTATCTGTTTATGCAAAAAATGTTTCCACTCCTGTGTTTAAATTGATGAAGAAAATATTGCCAGGGCCCTACACCTTCATTTTAAATGCATCGAGTAAAGTACCCAAAATTTTGAAAGTAAAAAAGAAGAAAGTGGGAATAAGAATTCCTAATAATCGTATTCCGAGAGAGATAGTTCAAGAGCTAGGGAATCCCATCGTCACTACTTCATTGCATGACGATGATAAAATATTAGAATATGCCACAGATCCCGAATTGATTTATGAGCAATACAAAAATCAGGTGGACTTAATTATTGATGGGGGCTATGGCGACAATCAAGCCAGTACTATCATAGATTATTCAGGAGAGGAGCTAGAAATAATTAGGGAGGGGAAGGGTGAGATAAATAAATTTCTCTGAGCATGAGAAGATCTGCTTTATGTATTGAACTGCATTATCTGGCAAACTTAGAATTCTTCACCAGACTGATTAATTCAAAAAGAGTCACTTTAGAAGTTAGTGACTCTTTTATGAAACAGACCTATCGCAATCGATGTTATATTATGGGCCCAAATGGAATTCAAATGTTAACGGTTCCAGTACATTATGATAAGAAAACAATTTTTCGTGATGTCACCATTGATTATCATCAAAATTGGGTAAAAGATCACCGAAAGGCAGTTCAGGCGGCCTATGGAAAGGCTCCTTTTTTTGATTATTTCTATGATTTATTTGATCAAATTTGGGTCTCAAAGCCGGAGTATCTTTTGGACTTGTCAATGTCAATGATGACAGTTTGTCTTGATATCTTAGAAATTGACAGGTCATTTAATTTCACTATTATTTATGAGCAGGAGGTTCAAAATGATGTTTTGGACCTCAGAAATATAATTTCTGCCAAAAAGTCTACGGAATCAAGGAGCTTTTATAGGCCTATATCCTATATTCAAAACTTTGGCAGTAATTTTGCAAACAATCTTTCTATCATAGATTTGTTAATGTGTGAAGGTCTCAATGGCTTAAATATTTTACAACAGTCCAAAAATGACTAAAAGTTGGAATTATACCAATAAATATTTGTTTAAAAATAGAATACGCTCGGTTTAAAGCAAATTTGAGTTTATTTTTACAATCATAGAGATTCGCAAAAAAAGTCGATTATGGAAGCTAAGTTTTCAAATAGAGTAAAAGAAGTTATTTCATTGAGTAGAGAAGAGGCCCTTAGACTTGGTCATGATTATATTGGGACAGAGCATCTACTGCTGGGTATGATTCGTGAGGGAGAAGGAGTCGCCATAGGTTTACTCAAGAAATTAGGTGTTTCCTTAGACGAGTTAAGAAACTCGGTTGAGCAAGCGACCAAAGGAACGACCACAAGCAATGTCAAAAACTTAGCAAATATTCCATTGACACGTCAATCAGAGAAGGTGTTAAAAATCACTTATTTGGAGGCTAAAATTTTTAAAAGTCATCTGATTGGAACGGAACATTTATTACTCTCAATTCTGAGAGATGAGGATAACTTAGCTACACAGATTCTGGATAAGTTTGAGGTAGGCTACGATGTGGTTAAAGAAATGCTAGAATATCAAACTGAGAATCCCATGGCTGAATCGGATACCGATGATCCCGACGATGATGGAGGGAAAATGTTCGGAGCGGGTGCTACTCCAGGAAGCGGAAGGGGAGAATCTTCGGCTAAGGGGGGTGAAAAAACCAAGACCCCAGTATTAGACAATTTCGGAAGAGATTTAACAAAATTGGCTGAAGAAGACAAAATGGATCCCATAGTAGGTCGAGAGAAGGAAATCGAACGCGTGGCTCAAATTCTCAGTCGTAGAAAGAAAAACAATCCCATATTAATAGGGGAGCCAGGTGTTGGTAAAACCGCCATAGCTGAGGGCTTAGCCTTGAGAATCGTTCAGAAAAAAGTATCTCGAGTATTATTTGGAAAGCGAGTCGTTACTCTCGATCTGGCTTCATTGGTCGCTGGCACAAAGTATAGAGGACAGTTCGAGGAAAGAATGAAAGCTGTCATGACTGAAATAGAGAAATCTCCAGACGTGATCATATTCATTGATGAGTTACATACCATTGTAGGAGCGGGAGGGGCTTCGGGATCATTAGATGCCTCCAATATGTTCAAACCGGCCCTTGCACGTGGAGAGATTCAATGTGTAGGTGCAACTACTTTAGACGAATACCGTCAATATATCGAAAAAGATGGAGCTTTAGCAAGAAGATTCCAGATGGTAATGGTGGATGCGACGACGCCTGATGAAACCATACAAATTTTAGAAAATATCAAAAGTAAATACGAGGAGCATCATAATGTGACCTACAGCGAAGAGGCAATTAAGGCCTGTGTGACCTTGTCAGATCGATACATAAGCGATCGTTTTTTACCTGACAAAGCGATTGATGTGCTTGATGAAACGGGTGCGCGCGTACACATTAACAACATCAATGTTCCTGAAACCATCGTTTCCCTAGAGACGCAAATAGAAGCGGTTAAGGAAGATAAAAATAACGTAGTCAAAAGCCAAAAATATGAAGAGGCGGCTCAGTTAAGAGATAAAGAGAAGAAGTTATTGGCCGAGCTCAAGATTGAAAAAGACCAATGGGAAAAAGAATCTAAAAGCAAACGTTATCAGGTCAATGAAGAAAGTGTGGCTGAAGTCATCGGTATGATGACGGGAATTCCGACGAATAGAGTAGCCCAAAAAGAAGGAGAAAAGCTTCGTAACATGAACGAAGAACTTGGTGAAAGTGTGATTGGTCAGGATGAAGCAGTTACCAAACTGACCAAAGCGATTCAAAGAACACGGGTGGGTCTTAAAGATCCAAAAAAACCGATTGGTTCTTTTGTCTTTCTTGGACCCACTGGAGTAGGTAAGACTGAAATGGCTAAAGTCTTGTCTAAGTATCTTTTTGATAAAGAGGATTCATTGGTACGGATCGACATGAGTGAATACATGGAGAAATTTTCTGTAAGCAGGTTGGTTGGGGCACCTCCGGGATATGTCGGATACGAAGAGGGAGGACAATTGACTGAAAAAGTACGACGGAAACCTTATTCAGTTGTTCTTTTGGATGAAATAGAAAAAGCACACCCGGATGTATTTAATATTCTGTTGCAGGTATTAGATGATGGTGTGCTTACAGATGGACTGGGCAGAAAAGTAGATTTCCGCAATACGATTGTGATCATGACTTCTAATATTGGAGTCAGAGACCTCAAAGATTTTGGTGCAGGGATAGGTTTTGCGACGCAATCTAGAAAAGACAATAAAGCTGAAGTGATCAAGTCCACTATTCAAAATGCCTTGAAAAAGACCTTCAGTCCTGAATTTTTAAATAGGCTCGATGATGTCATTATTTTTAACTCACTTGAAAAGGAGCACATTCATAAAATAATAGATATTTCTTTGGGTAAGTTATTTAAAAGAATAAGTGATTTGGGTTATCAAGTTACGTTAACCGAGAGTGCCAAGGATTTCTTATCTGACAAAGGTTATGATCCTCAATTTGGTGCGCGTCCGCTCAATAGAGCGATTCAAAAATACCTTGAGGATCCAGTAGCAGAAGAGATCTTAAAAGGAGAGATCAGCGAGGGAGACGTCATTCAAGCCAGTTGGGACAAAAAGTCTGAGGAGCTTTCTTTCAAGCTTAAGAAAAAGAAAACTAAAGAAAATAAAGAACAATAGAAAAGTGCTGAATATTTAGGTAGTTCAATAACTGCCTAGATATTTTCTAAAAAACCATTCAAGGCTGAAAAAGATTATAATTACGAATAAAAGCCACTTGAGATCAATCAGTTTGGTGAAGTCTTGAATGCTGTGAAGTATGCTTTTTGCCTGTGAATCTTGAAGATCTCTGATTAGTGAATCAAGCTCATTTTTTTTATAAAATCGTCCCCCTGTATGGTCAGCTAGATCTTTGAGAAGGTCATGATTAGCTGTAAATGTAGCGCGCTCCAATTGGGCATCTTTAATAATGAATTGTCCTTTTGAGGATAAATTTTTACCATTAGATACCGAGAGGGCTTCATAAAAATAGATTCCTTTGCCAAGTGTACCAATACTCAAGGTTTTATTAGCATCGCTACCTATAAAATTAAAGATACTTTCCGATCTATCCTTTCCCTGAAACACCTTCAGCGTTATACGATTGCCTGCTATAGGTTCATAGATGTCGTTGTAGGACTCCGAGGTAAATTGAATAAGATCACCACTTTGAAAAAAGGGCGTAATAGGTTTAAATATGAATTTGCGTTTATCTGATTGTACACTGAGGTATTGAATGGATTTAAGAATGATTTGATCAAAAAGTGAAGCATTATTTGACATGGCGAGTTCTTGTAATCGCCAATTCCAGATGCCCGTTCCATAAAAAACACCATATTTTGAGCTGCCATTATCAAAAAAAGATAAAACAGGCTTGTCTATGGTGAGATTACCCACCCTTTGCTGAAGCAAAATTTCATGAGTACCCAAGTCATAAGATCCATAAGGCACCTTCAGGGTTGGATAATCATTAAACTTATCCACATAGGATCGATCGAGTTCAAATTTTGTGAAGTTAGGGTTATAAACGGACTTAATAATGTCTTGTTGATTTCCTGATTGTTCAATAGTGATATTTGTTTTGGAATAGAGCCGATTTAGGTTAGATCTTTTATCGAGGATATATAAAAAGGTCGGACTACCAGAATAATTAAGTGTAGGAAAATTGTCAGAAAAAGCTTGATGATGAATGATGACATCGAAGGTATCACGGGGAAGTGTTTTTGTTAACCCTGGAATATATATTTGAGTTTGGTAGTTTTCACTCTCGGCGAGAGCCATGCGAATGGCCCTGATATCGGGATGGGGAGCGGATGCTACCAATAGTATTTTCTCTTTTCCTTCGACGATCTCAATAAAAAGATCTTTTTCATTATTTACCGTATTTATTTCGTCGGCTTCTGGAAGTATCTTTATGCGTAAATGCTGAAGGCCAAATTTATCGGCATCCATTTCAAAAGTAACCTTCATTTGTGAGGATAGAACGAGATTTTGTTTACTGATGATTCCATCATCATCAGATAAAATGACGGTCTTTTTCATACCAGTGTAACCTGTGGCGTCGATATATACTTCGATGGGAAATCGATTCCCTTGGTAGACGACTTGATTACTGCGTACCTCTTTGATCGCAATGTCTTTTCTGGTTGTGGTATCGCCCAGTCCTAGGCTATGAATGGGAATCAAAGATTGTCTGTAAGAAGGAGAGAGTCCCTGATTGTACAAACCATCTGAGATCAACAGTACGGCCGCGAGGTTTCGTGTCTCTAAGCTTTCAAAACCTACATTAAGTGCTTGGTTTAAATTAGTAGACGACGCATCAAAGCGTATGGGGATCTCGGTACGCGCCTCTAAATTAAATACCCACGGCTCAAAATTAAGGCCACTTATTTTTTCATCTATTTCCACAAGCAATTGATTCATATTTATGGAGTCTTCATGCTGCATCATAGATAGTGAATGATCCACAACTAAGGCGATGATGGGTTTTTCGATGACCTGGGTCAGGTGGTTGATCAAAGGATTTAATAAAATTAAAAAAATTATTACTGTGGCTATAATGCGCAGCGCCCCGAGGAGTCTAGAGACATAAGTTGCCCATGGGTTTTTCTTCGCATACATCAAATAAGTAATGCCCGCAATGAGTATTGTTGCGGGTAAGAGCCACCATGCATTGGCTAAAAATACAAACGAAGGATCTCTCATAAACTTAAAACCTGCTGATAAGGAAGTAGGGTGGATATAATAAAAGGGAATTACTCAAGTAAGTAATCCACCATTTACTTGCAATACTTGTCCCGTAATATAAGTTGAGGAATCCGAGGCGAGAAAGACACAAGCATTTGCGACATCCTCTGGACTTCCTCCACGTTTTAATGGAATGGCATCACGCCAAGTTTGGACTACTTTTTCATCTAATCCTGCGGTCATTTCTGTCTCAATAAACCCTGGAGCAACTACATTACAGCGAATGCCTCGAGAACCCAACTCAAGGGCGACAGATTTTGAAAAACCTATGATGCCCGCCTTTGAAGCGGCATAATTTGCCTGACCCATATTTCCTTTAATACCGACGATTGAAGACATATTGATGATTGATCCACTTCTTTGTTTCATTAGGGGCCTAAAGGCTGCCTTTACAGTATTAAAACAGGATTTTAAATTAATTTCCATGATTTCGTCCCATTGTGATTCGGACATTCTCATCAATAGGTTGTCTCGGGTGATTCCTGCATTATTGATCAAGATATCTAACTTTCCAAAATCGCGGACCACATCAGCAATTAATTCTTGGGCAGCCTCATAGTTGGAGGCATCTGATCTATAGCCTTCGGCATCTACACCTTTGGCTTTTAATTCTGCAACTAAGCTTTCCCCTTGCACCACACTGGACAAGTAGGTAAAAGCTACATGTGCCCCTTGTGCAGCAAATGTATGGGCGATGGCCCTTCCTATTCCTTTTGAAGCACCGGTAATCAATGCTATTTTTCCTTCTAATGCTTTCATGTAAAATTTATAATTTATGCTAAATTAAATAACAGAATTAATATACGACTATCATCGCTCATCTTAGTCATTTTAATTGTTAACACTTAGATTTGCAAACGAAACGAATTAAAGCATTTATTAGCATTTAAAAAAATTATATGGCTTCACAATATGATCTAATCGTAATCGGAAGTGGTCCGGGAGGTTACGTAGCGGCAATTAGAGCATCTCAGCTCGGCATGAAAGTTGGGATAGTGGAAAAGGCAGAATTAGG
>Ga0206127_1000230_pt1 | contig 72738 bp, 66 predicted proteins | sample Helgoland_Spring_6_FD_148646 | JGI IMG/M metagenome (GOLD analysis project Ga0206127, IMG submission 148646) | Pelagic subsurface seawater microbial communities from Kabeltonne, Helgoland, North Sea - Helgoland_Spring_Bloom_20160419_1 | ecosystem: Environmental > Aquatic > Marine > Epipelagic ...
TCGCAAACTCCCCGGGGCAGTGCACAGCCGGGAGAAAATGCTTGCGCAGGTGGCTCAACTCCAGAGCGAGCAGAGCATCACCACAGTCAGCGGGACAAAACTTGTACTCCGTGCTGACTCGATCTGTGTCCATGGTGACAACGCGGAAGGCGTTGCTGCCATCCGCGAAATCCGACAATTACTTTGCTAGACAGAGCCCATGCAGCCTATCAATATCGCCATTGCCGGTGAAAATAGCCTACTGATCCAACTGTCGAGCACAGCGGAACCCGCCGTTGCATACAGAATACAGCGCATCACTGGATTATTGTGGGACACCATGGGAGAGCACATCATCGATTTGATTCCCTCCTATGGTTCTATTCTAGTGCTTTACAACCCGTTGACGACAGACCATTTCGCAGTAAAAAAACTGATCTGGAACGCAATTGACGCTTCTGAATTTGTGGATCTTCACCAGCCGCACAGCAGAAGCCCTATTGAGCTGCCAGTTTACTACGGCACAGATGCGGGGCCCGATATCGAATCACTGGCAAAGCGCGCAAATCTTTCCGTTGAACAGGTGATCGATATTCATCAATCCATCGACTATCGGGTTTACGCCATAGGCTTCGCCCCGGGGTTTGCCTACTTGGGAGACGTTGACCCGAGAATAGCTGCCCCGCGACTCGCCACACCTCGTAAACGAGTGCCAAAGGGCGCTGTCGCCATCGCCGATCGGCAAACGGCAGTGTATCCGTCGGTATCGCCAGGTGGCTGGAATCTGATAGGGTTGTGCCCGACACCCATGTTTGACCCCGATAAGACGCCAAGTATGCGCGTAAAAACCGGAGACAGGATTCGTTTTAAAGCTATTGAGTTAAATGAGTTTTTGGCACTGGGTGGTGAAATACCTCACTCGGAGGTAATAAAATGACTGGTCTCGTGGTTATTCAACCGGGCATCCTCAGCCTTATCCAAGATCAGGGTCGTTTTGGGCAACACCACAATGGCTTGACCACCGCTGGACCTATGGATCGATCATCGCACAATTGGGCGAATGTTTTATGTGGCAACCAACAGGACAGTGCCACCATCGAAGTTACCATGGGTGGTTTGGTACTTGAATCAAAAACAAGCACCTATTTCGCTGTTACAGGAGCAGATGTCGACCTATCCATCAACCATCAAGCGGCAGCCACTTGGACCCTGCATAAAATCAGTATGGGCGATCGAATTAAACTAGGTTTCTGTCGTGGCGGTACCCGATGCTATTTGGCCGTTGCCGGCGGTTTTAATCTGCCGCCAACCTTTGGCAGTGTGTCCACCGTATGCAGAGAATCTATTGGTGGCCTCACCGGAAATGGCGAGCCACTGAAGCAAAATGATGAGCTGTTATGCAGCAATTTTCCACTCGCGACGCCTCGGTGCCTAACCTCAGAGAGTATCCCTGAGTATCTAATCAAGACTCCGGATGTCACCAGGCTACGGGTGATCCTCGGGTATCAACACAACTATTTTAGCGACGCTCAAAAGCAACGCTTTTTTAATAGCGAATATGCCGTATCGGATCTCAATGACCGAATGGGCTATCGACTGAGCGGACCACCGATCTCTGCGTCCATTGATGGCATCCTCTCTGAGGGTATCTGTCTAGGAGCCATCCAAATACCCGCGGATGGCCAACCTATCGTGCTGATGAATGATCGTCAAACTATTGGTGGCTACCCAAAAATTGGCTCTGTGCTGTCCATGGATCTCGATAAATTAGCTCAATTACCCAGCCAAGCCAAGGTTCGTTTTGAAGAGATCAGTCTTGAGAAATCACATAACCTACTCCATTTGAAGCATGCGCGAGACACCAAAAAAGATCGCCACATCGATTTAAAGGCGCTGTCGGAAGCAATAGAGATGCGACTGGTAGACAAAGATGTGCGTGGTATGGCATCGGTGCGAAATAGTATCGAAAAAGGTTATTATTTGAGAGCCGCTCGCATGATTGCCGACGCTCGTGGCACAGTTCTGATTGGCACAGGATTTCCGGTGAATGGTAGTTTCGAAACCGACGGGCCTGTCGGCGCTATCGCATTGTACCGAGTTGTTGAAAAACTCGGTGGTCAACCCATAATTGTCTGTGACGAACCGCTATTCTCGGCGATTAAGAACAACTATCGTGCCCATCAAATTGGACCAGAACAGGAAACACCAAAACAGGCATTGGAGCGCTACAATCCCTCACTGGTCATTGCCATTGAGCGACCGGGACAGTCCTTCGACGGGCGTTACTACAATATGCGTGGACGGGATATATCGGACAGCTGTGCCAATTTTGATGATTTCATATCTCTTTCTACCTGCCCGACAATAGCCATTGGCGATGGTGGCAATGAAATCGGTATGGGTAATGTTGTGAGTGCTCTGCGACAGTTAGACATCAAGCCCTCCTCTACCCCATGTGACGAACTGCTGGTGGCCGACGTGTCGAACTGGGCCGCCCATGGTATCATTGCCCTATTGTCATGCCTCACTGAACAAGATTTAATTAGCGGTTGGAACAATATCGAGGCGCTCGAATTTTTATCTAAAGTGGGTAGCGTAGATGGCGTCACAGGGGAAAATACCTTGACCGAGGACGGATTGCCGCCATCGGAAACGGAGCAGCTGCTAGAGGATCTGCGCCTGCTTTCAGGGTATTGAACCCCTTTAAGAGGATCCATAAAAACGTCCAATTTGGTCTAAATGAAACGCTTAAGGCGTAGAGTTTAGACGAATCGGCTTTGTAGCAGAGAAAGGTTATGGGTAGGTCAAAGCCCTTTGTATGGCTCAGTGGATGCCGAAAAATATACAAGCTGACAGCTTAAAAACTCCTAAATCGGGACACATTCTATGACTATTGCGTTTTTAAACAATTCATACACACCAATCGAAGAAGCTAAGATCTCTCCCTTGGATCGTGGTTTTCTCTTCGGGGATGGTATTTATGAGGTTATTCCTGCTTATCAAGGTAAATTACTTGGCTTTAACGCGCATATTGAGAGAATGACTGAAGGCTTAGATGGCATCGAACTGCGAGTAGACTGGAACGAAGATGATTGGCGAGAGCTCTGCAACGAACTGTCTAAACGCAATGGTGATGGCAATCTTGGCATTTATCTACAGGTGAGCCGAGGAGCGGATACTAAGCGTTACCATGCCTTCCCTGAAGGCGTATCGCCCACCATTTTTGGATTTACCTTTGCCATACCCGAAGCGCCTGTTGCAGATAAAGAAATCGCCAAGAAGTATCACGTTTCATCCACTGAAGACTTGCGCTGGCAGCGATGCCACATCAAGTCCACCGCACTGCTAGGCAACGTGCTGCACTTTCAAGAGGGTTATGCCCAAGGAAACGACGAAACACTTCTTTACAACAGTAACAACGAATTGACAGAAGCCAGTGCTTGCAACGCCTTTATCGTGAAAAATGGGGTCGTCATAACGCCGCCACTAGACAACCAGTTGCTACCAGGAATAACGCGCAACATGTTGGTGGACATTCTGCGTAGAGACGGTTCTATTGAAGTCCGCGAACAAGTGGTAACCATGGATGAAGTGTACTCTGCGGATGAGGTGTGGATCACCAGCTCCACCAAGGAAATAGGACCTGTGGTATCCATCGATGCAGAACCCGTAGGTGATGGCAACATCGGAGATACTTGGCTCGCAGCTCAAGCATTATTCACTAAACATAAATACGATTACTAGGCGATGATAGCAAACCAATGTCCAGACCCACAGTAGCCATCATCGATCGTCAAGCCTTGCGCCACAACTTTGCGCTTGCGCAATCACTGGCGCCAACTGCAAAGTGTATGCCCATGGTCAAAGCCAATGCCTATGGCCATGGTGCTCTTGAAGTATCTTTAGCGCTTGCTGAACAGGCACCGGCCTATGGCGTTGCCTGCATAGAAGAGGCCCTAGATCTACGAAATGCAGGTATACAACAACCTATTTTACTTTTAGAAGGAACTTTCTCCCGCGACGAAGTTGACACGGCATCGCGGAATAATTTCTGGTTAATGGTGGAAAATGAGAATCAGAAACGAGCTATAATCAACGCCAAAATACCTTCACCGATTACTGTTTGGTTAGGGATCGACACAGGCATGCACCGACTTGGCTTTGCTCCCGAAGACGCCGACCATCACTATAGAGAACTTGAACGTAGCACTAATACTGCCAAAACCATCGTTATTGCAACTCACTTTGCCTGCGCAGACGATTTGACCAGCGAGGCAACAGCTGCACAGCTAGCGCTGTTTGAAAAAAATCTCGCAACGCTCAACGTTTCCAAAAACCATTATATTGAACGCTCAATGGCTAACTCCGCCGCCGTTCTAGCATGGCCCCAATCTCATGGCAACTGGCAAAGGCCGGGTTATATGATCTACGGTAATTCGCCCTTTGCTGGGCCACAGATCAATGCGGATCAATTGCAACCAGCCATGTCTCTTCAAACGGCTGTGATATCCCTGCGCCGCATTGGCATCGGAGAGTCAGTGGGCTACACCGCCAATTGGTCGGCATCTCGACCATCCACTATTGCAACACTCTGTGTCGGCTACGGCGATGGCTATCCGAGGCATGCGCCCAATGGAACGCCGGTGCTAATACATGGCCAGCGATGTCCATTAGTGGGTAGGGTATCCATGGATATGATTACTGTCGATGTGACAGACCTTAACAACGTGGCCATCGGTGATAATGCTGTACTCTGGGGGCCTGGTTTATCGGTAAATGACGTGGCTAGCCACTGCAATACTATTGGCTACGAATTGATCACGCAGCTCAGTGGCCGAGTCCCTCGCCAGTACCTTAACTAATCATTAATCTGAATAGCGGTCGTAGACTTAACGTCTTGAATCACAACGTAGGTATGGGTTTGACTAATACCCTCAATCGAGGCGAGTTTTTCACCAAGAAATCTCTGATAGTGCTGCATGTCAGCCACTCTAATTTTAATCAAATAGTCAAATCCTCCTGCTACCATTTGGCACTCTTGGACTTCAGGTAGATTTAACATATGCTGATTAAACTTTTTGAATGCTGCAGTGGTTGAGTGAGTCAGCTGAACCTCAATATAGGCACAGAGTGCTACATTGGCTCGCTTGGGATCGATTAGAGCAACATAATTGGTTATAAATCCCTCCCTCTCTAATCTCTTTACTCGCTCTAAACAAGGCGTTGGAGTGAGGTTCACCTGCCTCGCAAGCTCCACATTGGCGATGCGACCATCTGTTTGCAACACCCTCAAAATTCGCCGATCAATTCGATCTAATTGCGCGACTGTCTTCATAATTTCCCAATGCTTATTTTAGTTATTTTTAATCGTTGTTATAAATTAATAATAGTCCTTGTGTGACCAAAATGAGGTCAACTTGACCCCAGACAGAACTTTAACCTAGCTATTCTTTATATCTAGAATAAAAACCTTTTAAATAGCTATAAAAATAGCAATCATCTAGCAAAATTGACACAAAATATAGCATATAATTTTTCGGAGAGCTATTAATGTCATATCGCCGTTTACGTACCCAAGTGCAGGCTGCTAGTAAGCTCGATGAGCATCAAGTGGTCACTGAATTACTCGATGCAGGATCATTGACTGATAAAACGAGGCTCAAAATTCTCGACTCGGCGAGAGAGCTTGTAGCCATTTGTCGTCAAGATCCCTCATCCAATAATCTTCTAGATGCCTTTTTACTGGAATTCGGTCTCTCAAATGCCGAGGGGGTTGCGCTAATGTGTCTCGCCGAGGCACTTTTGCGGGTTCCTGATGACTTTACCGCCGATAGATTAATTGCCGAGAAACTATTAGCGGGAAAATGGAGTAGTCACCGAGGACAATCTAACTCTACATTTGTCAACGCTTCGACCTGGGGTCTTATGCTTACAGGACAGATAGTGAGTCTCGATAAGGATACTACAGAGTACACTGACACTTGGCTAAAAACTCTCACAGCTCGCATGGGAGAACCTGTCATCAGAGCAGCGGTGACACAAGCAATGCGCATAATGGGCAGTCAGTATGTTCTCGGACGAGATCTTCAAGAGGGTCTAAAAAGAGGCGCTAGGCAGAATACCGCCACCACTCGATTTTCCTTTGACATGTTAGGTGAGGGTGCTCGAACAGAAAATGATGCTCAGAAATACTATCAAGCCTATGCTGAGGCGATAGATCAAATCGGTGTGGCCAATAAAATTTTTAATAACAGCATTGAGTACAAAGACAGCATATCGGTAAAGCTTTCTGCGCTTTACAGTCGATATCAGTTTGCTCAGAGCACCGCAGTGATGAGTACACTCTTTCCTAGAATTAGAGCCCTGTGCCTGCTGGCAAAAAAGCATGACATCGGACTTTCAATTGATGCCGAAGAAACCTTTCGCCTTGATCCATGCTTGGATATATTCGAAAAATTGGCTATGGATCCCGCGCTTAAAGACTGGCAAGGTCTGGGCTTCGTGTTGCAAGCTTACCAAAAAAACGCACCATCTATCGCACAATGGTTGATTGAACTGGCCCGCAACGCAGAGCGCAGGCTGCTGGTCCGTTTAGTCAAGGGCGCATACTGGGACGCAGAGATAAAACATGCTCAAGAAATGGGATTAAACGACTACCCAGTGTTTACCCGAAAGTCACACACCGACTTATGTTATCAACGCTGTGCGGAGCTTTTGTTGCAGGCTAATGCGCAAGTTATGCCGCAATTCGCCACTCACAATGCATATACCGTCGCTACACTAATGCATATCGGTCAGGATAAACAGTTTGAATTTCAACGATTACACGGTATGGGAAAGTCTATATACCACCACCTTCAACGACAATACCCTGAGAAAGACGTCCCCGTGCGAGTCTATGCTCCCATCGGAAGCCATGACGATTTATTGCCTTATCTAGTGCGTAGACTTCTTGAAAATGGCGCTAACAGCTCCTTTGTCAATCGTTTCATGGATCTGCGGACACCGCTTGAAAGTCTGTTAACAGATCTCGAAGACTCGGTAAAATCCTCAACCCCTTTTCGCCATCAATTAATACCCACGCCACCCAGACTTTTCCAGCAAAGTAACCCGGCTCGTATCAATTCAAAAGGTATTGACTTGGACTGTCCCGTGGAGACTGCGCAGCTACTGGATAAAATTAATGGCTACCCGATAGGCAATTTAGAGGTCAACACCGATGGCAAGAGCGAGAACAACCTTAGCCAATCAACAAGCATTTTCAACCCTAGCAACACTGAACAAATTGTGGGCCATTACCATGAGTCCACGGCCGCACAAATTGACCAAAGTGTCACTGCGGCAGACGCGGCATACCCAAGTTGGAATCAATTGGGACACTCTATACGTGCAGATATTCTCCGTAAAGCTGCGGATTTAATGGAGGAAAACTCAGCTGAATTAATCGCTCTGCTTGTGAAAGAAGCCGGACGCACCATTGCTGACAGTGTTTCTGAATTGCGTGAGGCGGTGGACTTTTTGCGTTACTACAGTCAGTGTGCAAGTCAATCTAACACAGAGTGGTCAGAGAGGTTGCAGGGCACCGGCGTATTTTTGTGTATTAGTCCATGGAACTTTCCATTAGCAATATTTACAGGTCAAATAACCGCTGCATTGGTGGCCGGAAACACGGTAATCGCCAAACCTGCCGAGCAGACCCCTATGGTATCGAATTACGCCGTAGAGCTTTTAAAACGCGCTGGTGTTCCAGATAACGCAATTCATCTGTTGCTAGGTAATGGGTCAAGAATTGGGCAACAACTGATTATCGACCCACGTATTACCGGTATTGCCTTTACTGGATCGACAGATACCGCGCTAAAAATTAATAGGCAATTGGCTGAACGACCCGGCGAGCCAGTTCCATTTATCGCTGAAACTGGTGGTCAAAACTGCATGCTCGTCGATTCTACGGCTCTCCCTGAGCAAGTTGTAGATGATGTCATCACCTCTGCTTTTACTAGCGCTGGACAACGCTGTTCAGCTCTGAGAGTCCTATTTTTACAGGACGATATCGCTGATAAAGTACTCACCATGTTATCTGGAGCAATGGCTTGCATTAAGGTGGGAAACCCTGATCGATTGAGTACCGACATAGGACCTGTTATCGATCAAGCAGCCCAAAATAAACTCAATCAACATATCAAGAGAATGACTCACGAAGCAAAACTAGTTGATTCAGTGGTTCTCTCCAATGAATGCAAATCAGGGACATTTGTCGCGCCCCATGTCTTCGAAATTGACTCTCTGAGTCAATTGGAACATGAAGTGTTTGGCCCCATACTGCATGTTATTCGCTATGCGGCGAAAGATTTACATCAAGTGATCGATCATATAAATTCCACCGGTTACGGATTAACACTGGGCATACATAGCCGAATAAAGGCTTTTGCAGATACAGTGTTTAATCGCACAACAGCCGGTAATGTTTATATCAACCGCAATATGGTGGGTGCTGTGGTTGGAGTCAATCCATTTGGAGGTCATGGGATGTCCGGCACTGGACCCAAAGCCGGGGGACCCAACTATCTTTTTAAATTTTCAACCTTAAGTGCACCCTCGAAATGCTCATCCGAAACCTATGAGATGCCAGAATCGGACCTGGACAAAACACAACGCTCAAATTCCACGGCGATTAAGTCAATCTGCTCCGCCCATCAATGGCGCCACACTGCATTGACCCGTCGAATGGAAATTGTCGCAGCGACGAACAGTGCGCTGCAGGGAACGCCGATTGCCAACTTAGCTAAAAATGCACTGGATACACCTTTATTGATGCCAGGCCCAACTGGAGAAGAAAATAAATTGACCCTCATTGGTCGTGAGCGAATCCTTCTGATCGTCAGGAAAGGTGATTCTCGTGTCGCCACACAACGGCAGATAGCCACCGCCCTGCTTTGCGGCAGCTCAGTGGTTGTTGCTTGTCATGCAGATAGTCAAGCGATGATAGAAAATATAATTAATCAGTATTTAATAGCGGGCGTTCCGCGGGAAACAGTGCATATTGAGGGTCTAGAGAGCATCAAACAATGGATTCAACACCCAGACATCAATGCTGTAGTGACAAACAGTGAAGGGCTTGACAGCCAGTTACTGCGTCGGGCGATGGCACAACGTAATGGCGCTATTATTCCGCTTATCCAATGGCCATTGAGCGATGCAGGGTACCATTATGCGTGGCTCTTCCAATTCCTAAATGAGCGCACAAGGACAGAAAATTTAGTAGCAAGGGGAGGAAATACGCAGTTATTTAGTCTTGAGGAAAATCCAATTCATTCACAGGACGAGACGGTCTAAATCTGCCATTCAGTGCGACCAGCAAACCGGTCACTGTTGTTGATAAATCTAACAAAATTTGGAGTGAACCGGTAAAGATGACTTTTGGCAAAGGCAGCGCCAATACGCTGTTCTTGCTCATTGGTAGGATGATCAATTAATTCTTTGATCTCTGGAAAGCGGGAAAAATAGGCTTCATGCCCATACTCTTGATGTGCTGTCTCGACGACCGACACCTGCCCTTTCATTTGCATCCCACAAATTGACTGCCATCGGCCTTGGTAGTCGGCATAAATAGAGGCTGCGACCTGATCATCATAGGCCAGAGCTTGAATATGACGACTGCTGTCGGAGGACAAAAAATACAACCAAAAAGCCCCTGTCGAAAACTCAACCGCATAGAGCACTGGTGCCGCCCAGCAGCTAACATTATCAACTATCGACAAAGTTAAAACACTTTGCTCCAGCAGGAAGTCACGCGCAGAACTGGATATCTCAGACATTTCCCTGCCAACGCGCCAGAGTCGCAACTTCAATATCGAACAAATCCAATACTCTCGCCATTGAATGATTCACGATATCGTCCACCGAGGTTGGATTAGCGTAAAACGCCGGTGCTGGCGGACAGATGATTCCGCCCAACTGACTGACTTTGAGCAGTAATTCACAGTGCCCAGTGTGCAGGGGTGACTCTCTTGGAACGACAACTAACCTTCTTCGCTCTTTTAATACCACATCGGCGGCGCGCACAATTAGATTATCTGCATAGGAGTGGGCAATCGCGGAAAGTGTCTTCATCGAGCAAGGTACCACAATCATTCCCGCCGTCTTAAATGAACCACTGGCGATAGACGCCCCGATATTCTTATTATTATGTACTTCGTCTGCAAGTGCTTCCACCGCTGACACAGTCCAATCGGTCTCGATACCAACGTTCATTCGAGCTGCCTGGCTCATCACCAAATGAGTGTGCACACTCGGAATTTCTGCGAGCAACTCCAGCAATCGAATGCCGTATATGACGCCACTGGATCCAGACATTCCTATGATAATTGATTTCATCAACATTCTTCCCGCGCTAGATGGAGGTTGGTAACACTTTTAACTGTACTATTTTGCCTTTTTTACGAGGCTTGGAACAGCATTATTGGTTATACAAAGTAAAACAGGGCTACTCAACACGAATGCGTCTGATAAAAAATAAACACCAACATCACCTTGAATCGAAATAAAAATGCGCCAATGACCAAAAAATGTGACATATATCACGCATTTTTGCGAAAAATTTAATGTTTTTCCAAAAACCTGTCCGAAAGTACCGTTGTCGCTCTCAATCTAAACGAGTAATTTATCATCAGAGCTTGAAAAAGTCGTTGCAGAGAATCAACGCAACGATTTTTATCAAGCAATCTGATTACTGAGAGTTTTAGGAGTTAGCATGAAATATTTTATCGTCGCTTTTTTATTTTTCAGCATGTTACCACTAAATACTGCAGCTATTGATCTGCATCAGCACCTAAACAAAACTCGACTACTTGTCGACGAAGGCAATTATCGCGAAGCGTTGAATCGCTATGAGTGGTATTCCAAGTACTCAATCAAACATCAGCAAAGTATGGATGGCGTGAGACTTTCGTATGCAGTAACCGATTGGAAGAATCTTGCCGATGTATATCCCCCAGCAATGAAATCACTGCGAGATATCAGGAATAAGAGTCTCAATTTAATCCAACAAGGGAACTCGAGCGGAGGGTATTACAACTGCGATCTATTCGGCGACGTGGCAGCCCTGAACAATGTATTGAGCGAACCAGAACGGACTGTAAGCTTGTTTAAGCTACTTGATAAGGAACAACCCAACTTTGCACGGCGTTGTTGGGTGTTCGCTGAACGATCAGTGCTTCAGGCAAAACAGTATGACTTAGCTTCCAAATATATGGGTGATCCTATGCAGCAATTTCTCGAGGTAAAAGGGCTGATTGATCACCAAAAAAACAATCTAGTCGAGGAGAGTCTCAAGTTGATCGCGCTGAGCTTGAGTGTTGGTGATAACGACACCGCCTATGAAATACGTACAGCAGCACTTGCTATCGTTGACGATTTTAGACTTCACAGCGCCATATCTGATACTTAAGGGCGAAGTCACCTAATAATCGGCTATGAAGACCAATCACCATCTTAGGGCAATACGATCAGTCCCTCATTGGGACTGATTTTGCCCGATACCACATCTCCATAAATTTCAGAAAAATCAGCAAACCCCTTTATCGTTTGAACACTCATCCAATTTTCACTCTGTACCATCCTCGACCGCATGAAAGACTGGGTTCGCTGATAAAAACCTGTCTGCCCCCAATCCGCGATACGCTTCTGGATGTGCGCTGGAGCAAAAAAGAAGTGACTTCTCTCTCTATTGATCTGATTGCTGATTGGGTCTTTCTCTGCCAGTGTCTCCCAATGTGTCATACCCACACTGATACAACTGAGCAACTTATCGCCAAGTGCTCCATGCACCTGACCAAGCAGCGCACGATTCCCGGCCATATCGACCATCACCGTGGCCAGCGAGGCATCCAAAGCCTCTAGCTGATCATAAGTAATCACACTATTATAACAGCCTAATGACTTAACAAAGTTCGCATTTGCCGAGGAAGTAAGCCCGACGACCGGTGGTGCTGCAGGTAAATCTGCGATACCTTGCGCCAGTCCAATCGCTGTTTTACTCGACGCACTGACAATAACGATCTGATCAGCACTGTGATAGCCCTCGTCCTCCAACGCATCACAGAGGCAGAATGAAGTCACATGTAATGGATTAAGCAAAGCTCTGAGGTCATCGGTCGACGAATCGTAATCCGGTTCAGCTGCGAGACGGACATAGTTATTGTAAACAGCAGGAAGTTCCGATCGATGTGCCACGGTATCAACAAAACGTGGCACTGAAATCTTACCGGGATGCATTACTAAGAAATCTGCCGGTGGGAAGTACCCATAGATACGCTCACCAACAAACAAACCATCGACCTTAGATGCCTCAATTTTAGCAAAGCCCCATACTGGTAAACAGCCCCATTCATCGTCTTGATCATCCCTGGCTGGAAAAAACCTCCAATAGCCAATGGTGTCGCCTGCAGCGCCGTAGGTAACATTATTCGCGGTGAATGCAAAGCGTTCTATACGCACCACAATCTGTCCCTCAGCCAAACTCTCAAGAGCTTGCGCGAAATCAGTATCAACTGATCTAACGAGGGTTAAATCCTTCTTATAGGTTTGAAACTCACTCATTGATTAGCCCTCTCGATCAACTGAAGATTGAATTTTTGTAACTTGGCGATTGCCGGCATCGCATTTTTTTGCACCCGCTGCATAATACCCATTTTTTCGGCATCACTGGTATCAATTTCACTAATTAGCTTAGAGAAGCCGTCTAGCCTATTATTTTTAATCCAGTTTCGTAGCGACTTATCTTGACCCCATGCAAATTGATTCATCATCATTGCCAGTGTCATAGGGATGAAATCAACATCATGATTCGGCGTTGGAACCAATGCGCAGAGACGGTTTTTATCATTGTCTGAGCTGTAGTTGGCCTCAACATAAGCTACCATAGAAGCGCTAAAGGCGGGCTGATAGGCCCGTATCATCTGCGGCGTTATTCGATTTTTATCAAAGATTGCCTGTGGTTGTTTGTGTCCAAAAGAGCGCTCCAAACTGGCCGAGCAATCGATGTGAACATGCTCTGGGCTTGTCTCAATTTCTCCCTGCGACAATGCTATCCTGTGCTCATCGATCGAAGTGACATGACCCATGCGCACAATCCGGGTGATCTTGCGCAACTCAGCCACCTCCGCTCGACTGATGGTTGCCGCATGAAACATACTAGGACGCACGCTCTCATCCAATCGCAGTAAGTAACCTCCATGCTCGAGACGATCAAACATATCTTCTATATTATCCGCCGCAGCGATCGCCTCGTATTGTGCGGCAATGGAGCCCACAGAATGGTTAAAGAAAGCTTCAGTGGGCTGCGTGTTAGCCCTGTCCAGCAGCCAGGCATCACGGGGTCTTATCCACCGAATATCATCAGGGTCTACACCGCTTTGCAACAACCACAAACAGGCATCAATAGCCGTTTTACCACCTCCAACCACCACGTAACCGGCCGGCTTTCGCTGTATTTTTGGTAAATCATTTAGTGGCATAAACTGCGCGTTGTCACTAACTTTAAAATTAGGCGTATGGGTTGAGGGTACAGCGATTGTCATAAAGGTCGCGTCGACCAGTTTGTCATAATCCACATGGTACTGCTCGCCGGTTAACTTCGAGACGAAAACACCATCGCTCTCATATTCACACATAGGGAAGTACTGAACACGACCACTAGCAAGGAATCTCTGGCGCATGACATCATCAAAATAGGCGCAGATTTCTGCACCTGTTGCCAAATCGCTCATTCCTTTATTGAGCCCGATGCGATCAGTATCGCCACGACTTAATTCTTTAGAACTGACGCCAAAATAGGCCGATGGTTGATGCAAAGTTACGAAGGGATAGGCCATATTCCAATGACCTCCTGGCTTTGCATAACGATCAACTATAATCAGACTTGCATCCGTCTCAGTGAGCAGAGTGTCAGCAAACGCCATACCCACTAAACCACTTCCAACAATTAAATATTCAGCTTTTAATTTCGCGGCCACTAAAAATCTCCAAAGTTTTTGATTATACTACCTCATAATCGGGTCGCCTTGTTGGCAGAGTCGTCGACCTAACGCCTCAGCTCGCATGGTACCGTCTTCGGACTACCTGTCCAACCAGCATTAGTAGAATGGAGCGGCGAGCGATGCCTATCCTGCTTATTTGAGACATATCATGCGATACACACTCTTTTCAACACCCATTCTTTCCACAGCACTACGCGGCTTTTCCATAGCCATGTTAAAGATTATTCGCTGGAAAGTCCGGGGTGAACTTCCCGCTGGGCTAAAAAAATATGTCCTTATCGTTGCACCCCACACCTCAAATTGGGACTTTTTCCTCTTCGTTTTTACTGTTTCAGTACTGCGATTTCAACCTCGGGTGCTCATAAAAAGCACACTTTTTGTTGGCCCCTTAGGGTGGTTTCTTCGCTACTGTGGAGCGATACCAGTCAATCGACAGAAAGCGAGTTCACTGGTTACTTACATCGCCGATGTTTTTCACGACAATCAAGAATTCGTACTGATCATTACACCAGAGGGGACACGAAGCGCCAATCCCAATTGGAAGCGGGGCTTCCACCATATTGCCACCGCCGCTAACGTACCTATTTTGATCGTCTCCGTTGATAGCAGCGTAAGATGCATTACGATAGAACAGGTGTTTCAGCCGACTGATAATGTCGATGCCGACATAAAGGTGATCAAGAGTATCTTTGACACTAAAAGAGGTCTGAAGCCGGACAATTACGCCTCATAGGCAATAGAAGAACCTGGAAGGAAGTGTACCTTGGATGAAGCAATCTTGACCTGGTTGCGGGAAAACCGTGACATCGCCTGGATTAGTATACCGGCGCTCGCATTCCTTGAAGCCTGCCCCGGTCTGGGTCTATTTGTCTCCGGTGTCATTTTACTTTCAGTCAGCACACTGCTCTACGCCGAGGGCATCCTTGATCTCCAGCAAATCCTTCCAATGGCATTCGCCGCGGCCTTTGTATCTGATCATATGGGATTTTATTTGGGACGCTGGAGTGGCACAGCATTGCATAAAAGTAGGTTTGCCGAAAAACGTAAAAAGAGCATTCAACGTGCAGAGGCATTCATTAAAAAATACGGTGCTCTATCAATTATTGGCGGAAGGCTGCTTACAGCTGTGCGCAGCTTAGTCCCCATGCTAGTGGGGATAAGTGGTATTCGGCGGCTGCATTTTACACTGATTGACACCATCGCCTGTCTCGTTTGGACAACAGGCTTGGGGCTGCTCATCGTTGGGCTAGACAACCTTTTTGCGGTAGGGTGACTCGCTCCTCGTAAAACAAATAAATGAGAAAACTCTCGGCAAACCAAAGATTAAAAAAAGCCTACGCAAACTAGTGATGGCAGGCTTTTGTTAGGTATCCTAATCGATGACCACTATTGCATAGAGAGTATGACCTTCCCCTTTGCACGACGTTCGGCAATAGACGCAAAGGCAGATCCATGATCTTCGAGGTCATAGACCTCAGTAACGAGCGGCGTGAATTGGCCGCCATCAATCATATCGACAAGCTCTTTGAAGTTTTGCTGAGAACCGCGAGGATCTCGCGCTGACCAAGCTCCCCAAAACACACCGACCATTGAAGCGCCTTTCAATAAGGCCAAGTTAAGAGGCATCTTGGGGATGGGGCCAGAGGCAAAACCAATAACCAAGAAACGTCCATCCCAGGCAATCGCTCGAAACGCTTGCTCGGCGAAATCTCCACCTACTGGGTCATAGATAACATCCGCGCCCTTTCCATTGGTTAGCTCTTTGACTTTATCTTTAAGATCCTCAGAACTGTAGTTAATACGAAGATCAGCACCAGCTTCGCAGGCAAAATCGAGCTTCTCTTCTGTACTGGCGGCAGCAATAACGGTGGCACCCATAGCTTTGGCAATCTGGATGGTTGCTATACCAACACCGCCGGCAGCACCCAAGACAAGAACCGTCTCACCTGGTTGCAACTGCGCGCGTTGCTTCAAGGCATAATATGAGGTGCCGTAGGTCACTGCAAAACCAGCGGCTTGCTCGAAGGACATGTGGCTACCCTTGGCAAAAGTTGTGAATTCCGAAGTGACAACCTGACTGGCGAAACCACCAATTTGCACCATTCCAACAACTTCATCACCCACTTTTCGAGTCTTGACGCCTTCACCGACCTTAGTGACAACACCGGACACTTCCGTCCCAGGAACGAATGGCAGTGGTGGTTTGAATTGATATTTTCCCTGAACAGTCAAAATATCAGGGAAATTAACGCCCGCTGCTTTTACATTAATGAGAACCTCACCAGCGCCTGGCTCCAAATCATCGCGCTGCTCTAGCGCGAGATCTTCCGTTGAACCAAATTCACTACAGACTAATGCTTTCATCATTTTTCCCAACCCCCAGGTTAATTTTTGTCCTCTGAAGAGAAACCCTTACTTATTTGTTATATTCGCGCAGTTCACGCCGTCCGATAACCATGCGATGCACCGCATCTGGACCATCGGCGTAGCGCAAGGTTCGTTGAGCGCCATACCAGCTTGCCAGTGGGGTATCAGATGATATGCCCAAGCCACCGTGCATCTGCATAGCCTCATCAATAATCTTGAGCGACATACTTGGCGCTGCAACCTTTATCATGGAGATGTAGGGTTGAGCCGCGTCAGTGCCGACATTGTCCATCATCCACGCTGCCTTAAGACAAAGAAGTCGCGTCATTTCTATGTTAATACGTGCATCGGCAATGATATCCACATTACCACCCAGTTTTGCCAGCGGCCGACCGAAAGCTTCGCGGCTTACTGCGCGTTCGCAGAGTAACTTCAGTGCAGCCTCGGCTAAACCAATAGACCGCATGCAGTGGTGAATTCGACCAGGTCCCAGTCGCCCTTGAGCAACCTCAAAGCCACGGCCCATTCCAAGGATCATATTTTCCTTGGGCACTCGAACGTCAGTGAAGCGCATATGCATATGGCCATGAGGTGCATCGTCAACGTTCATCACTGTCATTGGTCGCAAATTTTTCACCCCCGGCGTATCGAAAGGTACCAACACCTGTGAGTGTTGAGAGTGTCGAGGGCCACCTGGATTGGTGTTACACATCACAATCATGATCTTACAACGAGGATCACCAGCACCCGAAATCCAAATTTTTTCTCCATTCAAAACCCATTCATCGCCATCTTCTACACAAGACATGGCGATATTAGTAGCATCAGATGACGCCACATCTGGCTCTGTCATGGCATAGGCCGAGCGAATCTCTCCATTAAGCAAAGGTTTTAACCACTTTTCTTTTTGCTCCTCATTACAGTATCGTGCCAAAACCTCCATGTTGCCTGTGTCTGGCGCGGCACAGTTAAATACCTCAGGGGCGAGCATTGAGCGACCTGTCTCCTCCGCGATATAGGCATACTCCACAGTATTTAGACCATAACCCCCTTCCCAATGTGTAAGGAAAAAATTCCACAGATTGCGGGACTTAGCTTTGCCCTTTAGCGTTTCAAGAATTTCCGTCTGCCGCTCGGTAAACTGCCAACGATCGCCCTTTGCGATCTCCTCATGGTACTCTTTTTCTAGCGGAATAATTTCCACGTCAATGAAGTTTTTAACCTCTTCAAGAATGGGCTTTAACTTATCTGTAATTCCAAGATCCATCGTTTATTCCTTTTCTAGTAAGGAGCATTATCCCCTCGTTATCGTTACCGCGTTAATTGATAGACACATATCATCCATCAACCTTCAACTAAAAACCCTTGAGAAGAGCGAAGCGATTAGCATGATAACTGTAATCACCAAAAAGCGCCTGAGCTGGTCGAGCGCGCTTAATAAAGAAACCAATCTCGTATTCGTCAGTCATGCCGATGCCACCATGCATTTGGATAGCTTCGTTGGTTGATAATTCGGCAACTTCGCAGAGTTTGGCTTTGGCAATACTGATCATAGCCGCAGCCTTTTCATCCCCAGCATCAAGGGATTGCAAAGCCTTCAACACAACTGACTTGCAGAGCTCCACTTCACTCCACCAATGAGCTGCTCGATGTTGGAGTGCCTGAAAAGATCCTATAAATGCACCGAATTGCTTTCGTTCTTTTAAATATTGCAGCGTGCGGTCAAAGCTCTCTTGGGCGATACCGAGCAGCTCTGCGCTAAGCTGGATATTACCTGCATCCAGCGTCGCAGACAAACATCCGAATCCTTTGTCCAATTCTCCAAGTATTTCTGACTCAGCCACCTGCACATTGGAAAACGACACGATGGCAGAATTTCGACCATCCACCATGGATGTTCGCTCAATGCAAACCCCCTCCGCGCTGCTGTCAACCAAAAACAGAGTTATACCATGCCTATCTCCGGCCTTCCCGGAAGTCCTCACAGCAACAACAAATTTATCTGCAGTGCCGCCATCTACTACGGCACGCTTAATACCATTGAGTTGGTAGTTAGCGCCCATCCTTTCCGCACTCATCTCAATATCCAAGGGTGCATGAAAGCTCTTCTCGTCGATAGCCAATGCTAGGGTCAAACTACCCTCTGCAATAGCCCCCAATAAATCTGCTTTTTGCTCCTCGTTCCCCGCCAATACTATGGCTGTCACACCGAGAATAGCCGTGGAAAAAAGTGGGGATGCCGTCAATGTGCGTCCAGCCTGCTCACTTATTTGAGCCATACCAACATGGCCAAAAGACAATCCACCGTACTCTTCTGGGATCAATATTGCCGCCCACCCCATGTCTACCATTTGAGGCCATAATTTATCTGCATAGCCTTTTTCGCTCCCTGCATCTCGCTGCGCACGCAGTTCAGATACAGGAGCATACTCAGCAAAAAAACCCTGAGCCGACTCTTTCAACATTTGCTGTTCTTCGTTAAGTACCAATGCCATTGTCTTTATCCTAAATTCTTTTAACCGAGACCGAGAATGTTTTTAGCGATGATATTCAGTTGAACCTCTGAGGTGCCACCCTCAATCGAGTTGCCCTTAGTTCGCAACCAAGTTTTTGCAGCCCAACCATCATTAGAACTATCACCTTCCCATACCATAGCGTCACTGCCATTGATTTTCATAATGTATTCAAAGCGCCGCTTGTTCAATTCAGTACCGTAGTACTTCAGCATCGCCGATGTGGCACCGACACCATGTCCCGATTTAACCTCATCTGTCACCCGTTCCGCCGTAAAAGCGAAAGCGGCGGCATCAATCTCCCATTTGGCAATATCTGCACGCAGCATCAAGTCATTCAAAATACCATGACGACTACCGAGTTGCTTCACCGCCATCTGAGACAGAGATGCTGCGCCCACTCCGGCCAATCCCATACCACCAATCATTTCACGCTCATGGGTCAAGAGATACTTCGCAATGGTCCAACCTTGATTGATATCTCCGACTATTTGATCTTTCTCTACTCGGACATCATCCAAAAAGGTTTCACAAAAAGGAGAGCTTCCAGATATCAGCTTTATCGGCTTTGCAGTCACTCCGGGCGTTTCCATGTCGAACAGTACTAAACTGATACCCATCTGTTTTTTAGCCTCAGGATCAGTACGAAGAAGACAGAACATCCAATCAGCTTTGTCACCATAAGACGTCCACACTTTTTGACCATTGGCGATCAAGTGATCGCCCATATCGACGCCTTTACTTTGCAGGCCGGCCAAATCTGACCCCGCATTTGGCTCGCTATAACCTTGGCACCAACGTATCTCACCGCGAACGATCGGTGGCAAGTGCTGCTGTTTGAGCGCTTCGGAACCAAACTTCAATAACGCGGGACCGATCATCCAAATGCCGAAACTGTCCAGCGGGGAGCGAGCATTTATTCTGCGCATTTCGGACTTGAGAATTTTATGCTCGGCTTTATTCAAACCACCGCCACCGTACTCGGTCGGCCAGTCGGGAGCAGTCCAGCCCTTGGCAGCCATGCGCTCTAGCCACAGTTTCTGGTCTTCACTCGAAAACACCCAATTACGTCCTCCCCAACAAGCATCCTCTCCAGGTCTCGCCGGTTGTCTCATCGCTTTCGGGCAATTATGCTCAAGCCAGTCTCTTGTCTCGGATCTGAAAGTTTCTAGGTTGTTCAAAGTTAACTCCCGTTGAGTGGATAATTTAGTAAGCCAATCTTGCACCAGATGCGATTTGGCTCGAAAAATAAAAATTGAACTTACAGTATGGTCTTTGCTTTTACAAGCATTTCAGTGACTGCTCGCCCACATATAAATCTGGCATTTTCGCCTCATCATAGCCAACGGGTTAAGTCCCTTGTAGACTAACCATAGTGATGGAATTGGTGTCAAGCAGACGTTAAAGGGGCAATTAATATGGCTATTAAATCAAATCGAAGCTTGGTGCTCGCTAGCCGACCGGTGGGTGTTCCCAGCGGCGAAAACTTCAGATTAGAGACTTCACTCACAGAACCTCTAGAACAGGGTGAAATTCTAATTAAGACACTTTATTTGTCGTTGGATCCGTATATGCGAGGACGAATGAGTGAAGCCAAGTCTTATGCCGAACCCATCCCGATTAACGGTGTAATGGGCGCAGAAACCGCCGGGGTGGTGGTGGAATCAAAATCTAGTCGCTATGCTGTTGGAGAGTTCGTCTGCTGCCGGTCAGGTTGGCAGGAGTATTTCATCAGCAACGAAGACGATCCGATGACCTATGCAGTCGATGCGAGCAAAGTCCCTCTATCCTCTTATTTAGGCATCTGTGGCATGCCGGGACGAACTGCCTACTTCGGCCTAATTAAGGAAGGGAGACCTGTTTCCGGCGAGACCTTAGTCGTATCTGCAGCCTCAGGTGCAGTGGGTTCAGTGGTGGGTCAAATTGGCAAAAAGCTAGGATTATATGTAGTGGGGATTGCTGGAGGAGAGAAAAAATGCTCCTATGTGACTGAGGTACTCGGCTTTGACCACTGTATAGACTACAAATCCGCAAACTTTAATGAACGTCTCACCGAGGCCTGCCCGAATGGAGTGGACATTTATTTCGAATCTGTGGGTGGTGCTGTTACTGAAGCTGTGTCTAAACTGTTTAACCGGGACGCACGAGCGCCTATCTGTGGATATATTTCCAATTACAATTCTATAGACATAACCAAAGAACGCACACCGTTTCATATTTTCGCGGAACTGGACAATCCTCCTGAGCACAAATTCTTCTTGGTATTTGACTACGTAGCAGATTTTCAACAAGCAAATGACGCTCTCACAGATTGGGTAGCCAAGGGTGAGCTACACTATCAAGAGACTATCGTTGATGGGCTAGAGCACGCGCCTGAATACTTCAAATGGTTATTTACTGGAAAGAATTTTGGCAAGTTGATCGTAAAAGTTGCTGACCATTAATTCCACCATAAGCCACTAAACAGGACGTAACAAATGACTGAGGCTCTGCAGAAGCTTTTAACGATCTTAGAACTAGAAATAATTGACACTAACATATATCGAGGTTTCACTCCCGAGACATCAAATAAACGGGTGTTCGGCGGCCAGGTGTTTGCTCAGGCCATGAGAGCAGCTCAAGATACAGTGGCGAGTGAAAGGATCGTGCACTCACAACACGCATACTTCCTGCGCCCTGGCGACCCCTCTGTTCCCATACTCTACGAAGTAGACAATATTCGCGACGGAGGCTCATTCACAACCAGACGCGTAGTCGGATCACAGCGAGGTAAAGCCATATTCAATACGGAGATCTCCTTTCAGGTAATGGAGGAAGGTTTGGCGCATCAAGTGGATATGCCCTGCTGTCCCGGGCCTGACGAACTGCAGGATGATAACCAGCGTTGGGAGAAAATCAGACAGCAATTAGATCCCAGTAGTAAGCAGAGATCTTCAAAAAATCGGCCCTCGTTGAGACCAATTCAAATGCGTTCAGTGGAGCCGATTGACTATGTAAACCCGCAGCCGAGAAAGCCTGAACAGCTGATTTGGATCCGTGCGGCCGGTGATCTTCCAAAAGATACTTGCATCAGCCTGCATCACGCTATTCTTGCTTACGCGTCTGATTTTAGCTTGATGAGCACATCACTGATGCCCCACGGTATCAGCATAATGAATCCCAAGCTACAGCCCGCCTCTCTCGATCACTGCATTTGGTTTCATGACAGTTTTGAAGCTGACCAATGGCTGCTCTATCAGATGGAAAGTACTCGTTCGAGTCGAGCCCGGGGTTTGAGTCGAGGCTCTTTCTTTAGCCGCGATGGCAGACTGGTTGCCAGCACTATCCAAGAAGGGCTGATGCGCCTTCACAAGGATTGACGCAATAGTGGCGAAGATAACCTCCCGCTAATCACCTACCGCCAGGCCATGTGGGCGTATTGATAAAGGTGACCAACCAGTGAACCAATACAACCAGCGCCAAATCCTCTGTATTATTTAGCAACCGACTCAAGCCTAAACCAGCGAAGAAGACAGCAAGGCAGTTGATCAATTTCCAGCGCAAAGTGTAGTAGTGAAAACCCGCAAAAATGATGTTGCTTAACACAACGGCTGCGGTGGATTGAAGCGAAATCGACAATATATTGGGCAGTAGCACGCGAAAGGTTAACTCCTCAACAATCGAAATATAAAGCAGGTAGCTGAGCCAAAACCCTTGCATTGGAAAATAGCCCATCCGCCTCAAATGACTGTAAAAAACACAGAAAATCACTATAGCAACAGTTGCCAAAAGATAAGGCTGGGGGTTGCTAAACAAACCAATCGTATAGTGCTGCATAGGGTTTTCAGCAGCGGATAAAAGCAACAGAGTCATTGACACAATGCCCATGACCAAGCCATGTCTGTATAGGACCTGAACAAAGCTATTAACATGGACACCGTCGATTGAGCGCGCACGTTGCAGGCGCCCGTGCCGTTGAGTTTTTACATCTTCAGTCATTGTAATGAGTTAGAAACGCAATAAATCCTAAGCGAATAGCGGCTATCGAGAATATCGTCCAATTCAGTACGCTATAATTTTGCATATTTAGGTCTCTTTGCCGATACTTTCTTGAGGTAATTTCGGGTTTCCTGGCGAATATGCCGATTAGTTAAAAACCAATAAAATTCCTTAGTTGACATCCTATTGATCCGCGAAATCGCCTGTTTCTTGTTACCGCTTTTGTTCAAACTACGCCATAGATTTCCAGCACCCCCGTTGTAACTAGAAATCATTGCATACTCGAGCTTTTTTGGATCTCGGATACCGACCAAATACCGGTTCCTCAAAATATTCAGATACCCTGCCGCCACCTCAATATTATTCTTCGGGCTATACAAAAATGCTGAGGACGGCGTGTGCTGATAACCTTTTATCAGCGAAAAATAATCGCGACCAGCAGTGTCAGCTTTGATCTGCATCAGCCCCAGAGCATTGGATTGAGAACGCGCGAATGGATTAAATGAGCTCTCCGTTTCCATAATCGCCATCACCAGATCTAACCCAATATCGTGTTGCCTACTGGCATTTTTAGCGAATTTGACATACTTCCCGCCGGCAATATCTTTGTGTGTCGCGACCATCTCGATGGTTATTGTATACCGGCCAAGCTTGGCAGTTTTTCGTTGCAATAAAAAATTAGCAAACTGGATCGCGGCCCGCTCATCACCAATAGGTTTCCTATTGTGATCCAGAACTTGACCCCAGAAAAAAGGACGATTGGTACGATTATTTACTAAACCAAAGTCTTGCGCAGTTTTTGCATCGATGACGCTGGGATCAACTTGTGTCAGCAATACGTCAATAATCGCCTGCTTCAATACCTTCTCTTTGTTCGCATTGACAACAATTAAACCATTCTCAAAATCTACAACCGTATTCTGCTCAGTGGATTCATTAAACATGAGCACAGATGGATTGTAGGATCCCTGCTTGTCCGACTGGGCTTGATATTCGCGCAACAGCGCAGCCACATCCTCGTCGTAATCATCAAAATCCACAGCCCATGCGAGGGGACCTAAGCTAACAGCATAAACCACCGCGGACAGGAGGTAGATTAGGTTTCGAGCAAAAATAACTTGCAAGTTAAGCCTCTCTCTTACGATAGTCATATTCTGGATTCTTTTCTATCAGCTGCTGGCGCATGCCCCGCATACCAGTGATCCATCTATCATAGTCAGCTGTTTTTCGCTGAGAGTATTTTTCCAGCTCCTGATGCGGCATAATCAGGAAAGTCTTCTTTCGCATGCCATCTAACACTGCGGTCGCTGCATCTTCAGCGCTCATCATGGGGTCGGAACCACTGACGCCGCGACCACCCTGAGTCATTCGAGTGTCCACATACAAAGGACAGACCACAGAAACATCAATGTTATCATCGCCATGGGTAATGGCCAGAGATTCGGAAAATCCTAGAGCAGCCGTTTTCGTAGTTGAATAGGCAGCGTCACCCATCTGACATAGAAGCGCCGCACCAGAGGCAACATTGACCAGATAACCGCCACCCCGCTCTATCATGTTAGGCACCACCGTTCGCGCAGCGTAAACATGCGCCATAACATTGATTTTCCAACTGGCCTGCCAGTTCTCATCTGGCGCCGACGCAGCCATCCAATCAGGACCATCACCAAAAGCCACTCCCGCATTAGAGACAAACACATCGATGGGACCTAATACATCCTCTGTCTCTTTAACCACCCAGCGAATATCGTCCTCACAACTAACATCCGCTCGCAAACCAAGGCCACCGATTAGGGTCGCCAAAATCACGGCGCTATCCTCTTCTAAATCAACCACGGCAACTTTTGCCCCAGCGCGAGCAAATTGCTCGCACAGTGCCCGCCCTATGCCATTGGCCCCACCAGTGACCACAACGACTTTGTTTTGAAAGTCCACAGTACCCTCCGTTTCCTTAATTTGAATTAATAGCTATTAATGCTTCCCTGATATTCGCTGGAATGGGCGTTGACTTGTTCGTCTGGCGATTGACAAAAACATGAGTAAAGGTTCCACTCGCGCTCGCCTCCTCGGCGCCCTTGGCAAAGATTCCAATTCCATACTCTACTGAACTAGAGCCAACGCGATTAACTCTAAGACCTCCCTCAATGAGATCTGGATAGGCTACAGGCGTCCGATATTGACAACTAGATGCTACAACAAAAGCGATGGAAGGAGCCGAATGAATATCAAGACCGCCTGCTTCAATAAGATATTGGTTTGCAACTGAGTCAAAGTAGCTGTAATAAACAACATTGTTGACGTGGCCATAAACATCATTGTCCATCCAACGAGTAGTAATATCACAAAAGTAGAAAAAGCTGGATCGATCAAACTCAGTCATTGCTCATCTCCACAGTGAACTAATAGGCTTGCTGGTAAATCATCAGAGCATCATCATAACTGACATCTCTGGGATTATTAATCAAAAGACGCTGCTGCAACATGGCCTCTTCAGCCAATTGTGACAAGTCATGCTCTGGGATATTCATCTGCCTGAGTGACGTTTGCAAACCAAGGTCTTCAGCTAAAGTTAAAAAATAGTCTGCCAGCGCCTCAGCTGCACCACCCGCTGCTCCACTGCGTTGTTCCGCTGGAAGAATAACGCCTGCTACAACCTGATAAAGGTCCGACGCGGCAACTGCGTTAAATCTCAATACATGAGGCAAAACCAGTGAATTAGACAAGCCATGGGGTATATGGTAGTTGCCACCTAGCGGATATGCTAGCGCGTGCACAGCTGCAACCGGTGCATTGGCAAAGGCCTGACCCGATAACATTGCCCCGAGTAGCATCGCTTCCCTAGCAGCAACATCTTCCCCATTCAGCACTGCTGTGCGAATATTGCTGCTCAGTAAGGCCAGCGACTGCAGCGCAAGCATGTCTGATAGGGGATTTTTCAGACGCTTGGACGTAAATGCCTCAATCGCATGCACCATGGCATCAATGCCAGTAGCCGCCGTCACATGAGCAGGCAAGCCCAACGTTAAATTCGGGTCTAGAATAATTTTATCAGCGAGTAGAGTTCGACTTACCACACCTGCCTTGGTAGTTTCCCCTGTTGTAATAATAGAGACCATCGTCGCCTCGGAACCAGTGCCTGCCGTTGTGGGAACTTGAATCAAAGGCAAACGGCTATTGGTCACCTTATCAACACCATACATATCACGCAGGGCCTGCTCTCCTTCTATCAACACAGCGAGTAACTTGGCAACATCCATCGAGCTACCACCACCAAAACCAATAACGACATCACAGCCAAAATCTTGCGCTATTGAGACTGCACCTTCAACCACCGACTCAGGCGGATCCGCAACCACATCGGAATAGATGTGATACTCAATGTTATGCCGTTCCAGACTTTTTTTCGTCTTATCCAACAGACCAAACTGGATAATACCGGGGTCGGTGACTACAAAAGCCCGATTAAAACCCAAACCTTCTAAAACCTCGCCGAGATGATCCGAAAAACCGGCACCAACTGACACATCAGGCACTGAACTAAAATTAAAACTGCTCATAATATCCTACCGATTAATGTATAATTTAGTTAACTTTTATGAGATAAACCGTTGATAAATATTGATAAATACTCTTCTAAAATATCCCATTCGTTAATAAAGCTGATCGCTTCCAGTAAATCGGGTGCGGCCTCAACAACGCCGCCAAGTATATGCTGAGCGATGCTGCTGTCCACCGAACAAAGTGTTCCATCCTGCAATCCAAGCCGTATAAAATCACCCAAGGTATTGGCATTTTTTTTACTGGCTTTTAATACTTGCTTACGATGTTGCTGTTTTAAAGACGGCAGCAAACGATATCGTATCAGTGGTCCTTGGGCGTCAATTTGAACATTCACCAACCTAAACAGCGCTTGCTCTAATTTTTTCGCACCACAGAGCTCTTCAGCCTGCACTGCAGACAAAAGCTCTGCCTCTACATCCAACGTACGCACAAAACATTGATAAAGCAGCTCCTCTTTGCTTTTGATATGGTAGTAAAACGACCCTTTTGTCACCGCTAAAGCACTAGCAATTTCATCTAGAGAGGTCCCTCGATAGCCTTTTTGGTTAAAGAAGCTAGAGCCTACCCTGAAAAATGCTTCTCGCTTGTTGAACCCATCTCCCTGCTCTGGTGTGCAACTTCGCCGCGAGGCTCTTATAAAGCGGTTTTCTCTGTCGATGTGCTGATATGGCTCAGAGAAAAGACCATTAAAAATAATATCTAAAACCATCTCGACAACATAATCTATGTTAACAGCATGATTTTTATGAAGCCAAACAGGAAACCATTGAACAATGGAAAAAATGGCCATAGTGATCACTGAAGTATCTCGACACGCGATACTGCCATCGGAGATTCCGTCCTCGACAATTGCCTTGCAAGACCTGAAGATTCTCTTAATGCGTTGATCAATATCTTGTCGATATAGAGGATCTAAAGAGGAGGTCTCCGCTAACATTGCATAATGGGGCGCTTCATTTCGCAATGAGGCGGCGTAATGGCATAAATGAGCTGTGATCATAGCAGCCAGCTTGTCTCGCCCTGAACCACTATGAAGACTCGCTTTAAAAGCCTTATCCAGACAATTCTCACAGCTAGCAACATAACACTGGTAGACCAAATCTTGCTTATTATCGACGTAGTAGTATAGACAGGTTTTGGTGAGACCAATGCTGCCAGCAACATCTGACAAAGTCGTTGCTCTCGAGCCCTGCCAGTTAAAAAGAGCAGCAGCTTTTGACAGAATCAGCTCAAACTTTAACTGACGCTGACGGCTCTTTTGGATGGATGATGAAGGAGCAATTTGAGCAGTCATAGTCACCGTTTGTTCCTGAAACCTTCCTGGATGATTTACTGCAGAATGCAAAATCATACTCGGCAATAGAATAACATACTCGAGCATGATGTGAAGCTGTAGACAAACACTGCAAAAGCAATGCTCAACCGCCCGTCATGTTCATAAAGCGCACAATATCGGTGCGGTCAGGATCGAAGTAATGTCTCTCAGGCTTGTTTTCGAGTGCATTAATAATAGATGCTTTTAGCCTATCTTGATCACCGGGATAGCTGCGCAAAATATCACGTAGATCAATACTGTTTTCATTACCGAGACAAAGCAAAAAACGACCTTCTGCTGTCAGTCGCACTCTGTTACACGTTTCACAAAAATTATTTGAAATAGGAGAAATAAACCCAATTTTACTATCACTATTGACCACCTTTAGATATCGAGATGGACCTCCCGTCGTCTCAAGGCTTTCCACTAACTCAAACTCGACTTCTAACTGAGATCTAATACGCTCACTGGTTATCTGAGTCGCACCACGTCGATGAGATGAAATGGCACCCAAGGGCATTTCTTCGATAAAAGAGATGTCCATTTGATTATCAATCGCAAAGCGAGCCAGATCCAAAACCTCATCGTCATTAAAACCCGCCAGGATGACAGCGTTGAGTTTAATCTTTGAAAATCCCGCCAGCTTGGCTGCTCTGACTCCCTCGTGCCACTGCTGCAAATCTCCCACTCTAGTGAGCTGTTTGAACCTATCTTCGCGCAAACTATCCACGCTGATATTGAGCCGAGCCAAACCAGCGTCTTTTAAAGACTGAGCCATTTTTGGCAATAACATTCCATTACTGGTCATGGTCACCTCACGGAGCCCGGGAAGGGCCGCAATAGAGGATACCAATTTGATAATGTCACGGCGGATTAGTGGCTCACCTCCTGTGAGGCGAATTTTTTCTACCCCTAAATCGACAAACGCCGTGGCGACATCTCGAAGTTCCTCAAGCGACAGAATCTGTTGGCGCGGCAAAAATGTCATATCCTCCGCCATGCAATAGGTGCACCTCAAATTGCATCGATCTGTGACGGACATGCGCAAATAGTTGATAGATCGCCCGAAGGGGTCTACAAGACTGGATCGTAAAGACGCACCACTTTGTCCACTCACAACAGTCTCATCCTCTGTTAACTAACACTTCAATAGGGTAACACATCGACAAAATCGTCATGGGCTATTTTTTCCCCTGCCCTTTGTCTTACCAAAACATTACCCCAAGTCACTGAGGACAAAACACCGCTGCTTTGATTGGGATGGATATCAACACAAACCTGCCCCTCCGCTGTCGTCAAATTTCCGCGTAAATAGACCTCTCTAGATTCGCCTGATCGCTCAAACAACGCTCGGGCTTGAGCAATAACAGGCTCCGTGGACTCAACCCCCTGCGCAGCAAGAAGAAAAGGCTTGGCCAACACCACAAAAGTAACAAATACAGAGGCCGGATTTCCAGGTAATCCAATAAAAGGAATATCAGCGACTCGGCCAAAGGCCAGAGGCTTTCCTGGCTTGATCGCCACACGCCAAAAATCAACCTCACCCAATTGCTCAACCGCGTGCCTGACATGGTCCTCTTCACCCACTGAGATGCCACCCGCACTGATAATCACATCGGCATTGTCACTGGCGTTTTGCAGAGCCTCTGATGTCGCTTCAATATCGTCGGGTACGCTGCCCATATCGATTGGCTCCATCCCCAAAGAGCTGATGGCACCCATCAACAAGGAAAGATTCGAGTTATATATTTGCCCTCGTTGCAATTTTTTTCCAGGGTCAACTAATTCATCACCAGTGGAAAATATAGCAACTCGTAGTCGCCTGTATACCGACAATCGCCGCAAGCCCACAGACGAAAGCAAGCCCATATGCTCGGGTTTTATACAGGTGCCCTGCTTAACAATAACATCACCCTGACTGATATCCTGGCCTCGCGATCTCACATGCTGTTTGGGCGTCACAGGAGCATGCACAGTGACCACTGAATTTTCCTCGGTACAGACCTCTTGGGCGACCACAGTATTGGCTCCCTTAGGCAATTCCGCACCCGTAAAAATACGTGCCGCGGTATTTTTAACGAGGGTTTCTGGAGCAATACCCGCGGGAATCCGTTGCCTAACCGGCAGACTAAAATCGTGCTCTGCTGCATCCTGAAAACAAAAAGCGTAGCCATCCATAGCACTGTTGTCTGCGGGAGGAACATCAACTGACGCTCGCACTGATTCAGCGGTGACACGACCCAGAGAGCCGTTAACAGACACAGATTCAATAGTGCGTACTGCTCGTGCTTGAGAACACAATCGTGCAACTGCCTTCTCAACAGCCAACATGATTAACCTTTACCCGCCACATGCTGGACAAAGTTGCAGGGCTCAAAGGTGCTATCAAGTTGTTTAGAAATAATACCATTCCAACCAGTTTTACAGGCTCCCGTTGAGCCCGGTAGGCAAAAAATCGCTGTGTTATTCGCTAATCCAGCGAGACAACGAGATTGAATAGTAGAGGTTCCAATTTCATCATAAGATAGCATCCTAAACAGCTCTCCAAACCCTTCTATATGCTTGTCAAAAAGGGGGCTTAAGGCCTCCGGAGTACTGTCTCTCCCGGTAAATCCGGTTCCCCCTGTGGTTATAATAACGTCCACCTCAGGGCTGGCTATCCATTGACTAACAACCGCACGCATTTGATATACATCATCGATTACCAATTGACGATCCACAATGGAGTGACCTTCTGACTCTGCAGCCAACACCAACCAACTACCAGAAGTATCTGTTTCCTTGCTGCGCGTGTCAGACACAGTTAAAACGGCCATGTTAACAAACCTTCGCGCTGCTATTTCCTCAATTTTCATCTGCCACTCCGCCTCTTATTAACCACATACCGCGCACTCATCGACGGCCACAGAACTAAATGACAGCCACTGCCCTCGCTTACCGTCATACCGCTGCATCACACCATGCTGTTCAAACTGGCCCATGAGAATACGTAATACTGTCAATGCCTGAAGACTACCAACGACTCCAAGAATTGGCCCCAAGACGCCGGAATTGGCGCAGTTTATCACCGGTTCGGGAGTATTCTCACTAACAACACAACTAAAACATAATCGCCTAAACTGGCTAAAATCAAACGCAATCAATTGACCCTCCCAGCCAAGAGCAGCGCCGCTTACTAATGGCACCGCATTAGTAAAGCAAAATCGATTAATCGAGTGTCGGGCCTTTGTATCATCGGTGCAATCCACCACCACAGAGTATTGACGAGGCAAAATGCTCTGGTCAAATGCACACGGAATCACATTAATTTCTACCTCAGAATTTAATGCTTCCAGTCTTGTCTTCGCGCAATTTACCTTCAAGTTACCACAGTCGTCAGTAGTATAGAGAACCTGACGCTGTAGATTACTCAAATCAACTGTATCTGGATCGCAGAGATCAATGGACCCAACGCCAGCCGCGGTTAAGTAGGTTGCCACCGGGCATCCCAAGCCGCCAAGACCGACAATCAAAACACTTGCGTTTGTAAAACTCGCCTGCCCTGATTCACCAACATCCTCCATTAGTAACTGGCGACTATAACGTAAAAATTCACTATCATTTAATGACATAAATTCTCCTCCGCCATCCGCAAGTCATCAGCTGTATTAATATTAAAAAACGGATTCACAGCCTGCTCTGGCCAATCTACCACTGCCGTATTCAATGAAGATAATAGTGGCTTAAAACCGCCATTACCCCTCTTGAACACCGCGTCGGAGACATTTTTTGCCACCTGCTTACGCCACAGGGAGAATGTTGGTTGAAGTACCCCTTTATAGCGAACACAGGCAACATCGGACTGGCCAAGCGCAGCAACGAGGACCGAAACAAGATCTAAAGGTAGAAATGGGCCGTCACAAGGAACTATGACAAAACTCTCCACCCACTGCAGAGATGGATCCGACATGGCACTATGTAATCCCGCCAGAGGCCCGGAAAAAGCTGCCGTCTTATCTTCAATCACCAGTAAATTTTGCGCGTCAAAAATTGTCTTATCACCATTAAGTAATACTTGTGTCACTTGATCATCCAGCCTAGCGACTATTCTCGACAAAAGTGTTTGCCCGCCAAGATGAACGAGCGCCTTTGACGGAACGCCCATACGGCTGGACTTACCCGCCGCTAGTATCACAGCAACAGTGTCAATCATCTGAATCCCAGCGGGAGGCGGCATCCAGATCAGATTGCTTAATACCCAACCATTGCGCCTCATCACTCCACTCTGCTTTTTTCCATAACGTCGCTCTGGTTTTCAGATAATCCATAATAAATTCTGCTGCAGAAAATGCGTTGTCACGATGCTCAGCGGCAACTCCAACAAAAACAATCTGATCATTTGGTAGTAGACGTCCAACACGATGAATCACAGAGATTCCTGTTATTGACCAGCGACTTTGGGCCTGCTCAATGATCTCTGATAACAAACGCTCTGTCATTTTAGGGTAATGTTGTAAAAAAAGTGCTTTTAGAGACCTACCACCAGCAGCCCCGGCGATAGACTCAATATCACGAACTAGCCCAGTAAAAGTAACAATTGCACCGACACTAAGAGTGAGCTTACGCAATCGCTGGTACTCCTCTCCGAGATCAAAGTCGGCGCACTGAATAGAAACCGAGGTTTTCATAAGGTGTTAACCGCCGGTGACTGGGGGCAAAAATGCCACCTCATCACCATCCACGACAGCCTTGTTCCAATCTACCACTACTCTGTTAACGGCAACCAACACCTGCGGCTGCAATAACTCCTTGGCTAACGCGGGATGCTCAAGAGCGATCCAATCAACTATCGCACTGGGTGTGCTCAAAAAGTCACCGTAATCAATCGAAGTATCAATCTCTCCGGACAAATCGCCTAGCCGGCCAAAAAAGTGAAGTTCAAGCATCTAATCCTCTCGCTTTTTCACCCGCCTGCCATAAACCTGACTTGCCACCAGACTTATGCAGCAATCGAGTCTGCTGAATGACTATTCCTTTATCAATTCCTTTGCACATATCATAAGCCGTAAGTGCTGCCACCGAGGCACCGGTTAAGGCTTCCATTTCAACGCCTGTTTTGCCTGTTGTCTTGCAAGTGACGGTGACAACTAACAGAGGACCCTCCAAATCTATAGCAACACTGATTTTACTCAGGGGAAGCGGATGACAGAGAGGAATCAAATCGCTACATTTCTTTGCCGCTTGGATACCTGCGATACGCATGGTTGCAAATAAATCACCTTTGGGCAGACTGTTATCAGTGATAGCTAAAATAATAGCAGGCGTCAGCGACAACTCCGATCTAGCCTGAGCTTCTCGCTGGCTATCCTGCTTATCGGTGATATCCACCATATGAGCTTCGCCATGCTCATTCAAATGTGTCAGTTTACTCATACTCAAAGCCTAACGTTTGATCGTCTATTCGCAATACGGAAGTAACCTATTATGGCAAAAACACAGCCTTCTTACATAGGAAATTTAAGCGAATAATCAAAAGTAAATAGACTGCTCCCTAAGCTCAACTCCTAACCAAATCGCTTGACGAAAAAAACCACCTGTGCGTCAATTAATGCCGGAATAATTGAACATGCTATTCAAAAATAGGCAGCTATGACTATACTCCACCTTCTCTCCACATTAACACTCAGCGCGATCATTCTTTTCACTGCGACCCGCGCAGAAAGCGCGGAAAACAAACAACCATCACCCAACTTCATTATCATCTATGCAGATGATATGGGCTACTCAGACGCCGGCCCCTTGGCGACCACTGAAGCGAATACACCCGTCATTGACACACTCGCCGCAGAGGGTCAAGTCTGGACAGACTTTTATGCCAGCGCGTCGATCTGCACGCCAAGTAGAGCTGGTCTAATCACCGGTAATCTCCCTGTTCGAACTGGTCTCTATGGAGACCACATAGGAGTATTCTTCCCCGGTAGCAAGCAAGGATTACCTCATAGCCAAACAACAATGGCGGAAATGTTTCAGCAACATGGCTATGCAACAGCGCTGTTTGGCAAATGGCATTTAGGTGACATGGAGAGGTTTTACCCTACTCGCCATGGGTTTGATCGATGGATGGGAATTCCCTACTCCAATGACATGGATTGGGAGGTTGATGGTATAACCTCCACAAATATTTTTAATCCTCTTCATAAAGCAACGGAGAAGTATGCGAAAGTCGCTACAAAAATTTGGCAGAAAATTTTTGATCCTAAAATAGAGGATTGGCAGGTACCACTGATTCAAAGTACTGCGCAAAGAGATGGTAGCTTTGACGATAGCATTATCGAAAGACCTGCCGATCAGACCACCATAACCAAACGTTATACTAAGGAATCTGCAAAATTCATCGAAAAGTCAGTTAATTTGAATAAGCCTTTTTTCTTGATGCTGTCCCACAGCATGCCCCATGTACCCTTGTTTAGGTCCAGTGCATTTAACGGTTTTAGTCAGGGAGGTATTTATGGTGATGTCATTGAGGAAATCGATTGGAGCCTCGGAGAAATACTGGCAACCTTGAAAAGCCTTAATATCGATAAAAATACTTTCGTGGTTTTTACCAGTGACAATGGGCCCTGGCTCATCTATGGCGACCATGCGGGATCAGCAAAACCCCTTAAAAGCGGAAAAGGTACCACTTTTGAGGGAGGAATGCGGACCTTAACCCTAATAAAAGGACCTGGAATTGTGCCTGCTATGGTGACCGATTTGGGTATGCAAACAGATCTATTTGCGACCTTTGCTAGCCTCGCTGGGTTAAATTTGCCAACAACCGTTATGGATAGCCTCGATTTAAGCAACAAATTGAGAGGCACGGGAGACAGCCCACGGACCTTTATTCCCTTCTATAAAGGCTCAGAACTGCGCGCCTATCGTCTGCACGATTACAAACTTCACTTCATTACCGCTGGCGCCTATGGCCAGCCACCTGCGCGCGAACTGCATAGCGTTCCACTATTAATTGATTTGAAAAAAGATATAGCTGAGGAAAAAAATATCACATCAGAGAACGCAGAGCTCGTTCAGACAATCATAGATCATGCCGAGAGATTCAAAGATACTTTGAGGGTTCAACCATCACTGTTAGACCAACAATTCTCAATTCCCTGAGGTATCGTCCATGACTAAACGTGAGACAGCTTTCACAGAGATAGCACTAAGCTCGGTATCGACGGGATTATGCTCCGTAATCACTGCTTTCATCGGCGGCGACCAAAACTTTTGCAAATGTTCAGCCACCAGTATCGACACCTCGTCCTCTGTCCCATTTGAAGCCAAATTCAAGGATATCTGATTAACCATGCTAACCAACCGGTTAACTTTTGATGTCATGATATTTCACCCTCAAACCGTTGTTCATTGCAATAGATTACATGCCGATCAGCACGAGAAAAACCCACCAACGTCAGACCGGCGCGCTCTGCCAAGGCAATAGCCAACGATGTAGGAGCTGATACGGCGGCCATTAAACAAAGATTGGCGCTAGCCATCTTAACCACCATTTCATAACTGGCACGACTGGATACGATGACAAATCCATTTTTACCCGAAGTAGCTCTCGCCAAAGAACCGATAAGTTTGTCCAGAGCATTGTGGCGACCCACATCCTCTCTCACCAGCAGAATGTTCCCCTGATCATCACACCAGGCTGCACCATGCACAGCGCCAGTTTGCTGCTGCAGAGACTGCCAGTCAGCAAACTCACAGATACTTTTCTGCAGCCTTTCATGTGTCAAGCGGAGATCAGTTGTAATCAATTTTTCCGCTGGCACTGCTTGAGCAAGTGACTCAGCTCCGCATAGACCACATCCTGTGCGACCAACCAAGTTTCTGCGTCTTTGCTTTAACTCTGAGAAAGCTTCACCTGCGAGGGTAATATGTAATTCCACGCCCTCCTCACTGAAAACCTCGTCATAATCAAGAATTTCACTAACACTACCAACAATACCCTCGCTGAGACTAAAGCCGTAGGCGAAGTCCTCGAGATCCGCTGGTGTAGTCATCATCACAACATGTGAAATGCCGTTGTAGACCAACGCCACAGCTGCTTCAACCGCCACCTGATCCCGACTCAGACAAAGCTTATCGGGCGTCCACACGTGGCGCATCACTGAGGCTGACTGGTGCTCGTCAACAGCCATCATTGGCGAGCTTTAGCCAAAAGCTGCTGTTGCTGATTATTGAAACTCTTCTGCCTCTCTTGCCAATTTGAGGGTGCAGTTACCCTAGTAATTTGCACGGCTGTCACCTTGTACTCAGGGCAATTGGTGGCCCAGTCACTATTATCTGTGGTTATCACATTGGCGCCAGAGACCGGATGATGAAAGGTAGTATAAACCACACCGGGCTTAACTCGATCAGTCACATTGGCATGTAAAACAGTCTCACCCACACGGCTTTGAATTCCGACCCAATCGCCCTGACTGATGCCTCTCTCTTCGGCATCATGGGGATGGATTTCTAAGGTATCCTCTGCGTGCCATTGACTATTATTAGTTCGACGAGTTTGGGCACCAACATTATATTGAGACAGTATTCGCCCAGTCGTCAGCAATAATGGGAACTTACGATTGGCCCTCTCTTCTGTGGCTATATACTCTGTAATGGCGAAAGTACCCTTTCCTTTGACAAACTCATCCACATGCATCACCGGAGTGCCTGCAGGCGTTGCATCATTGCAGGGCCACTGAATACTCCCCAAACGCTCTAATTTGTCATAGGAAACACCTTTAAAAGTCGGGGTCAAGCGCGCTATCTCATCCATAATCTCAGAGGGATGGCTGTAGTCCATATGGCAACCCAGTGCATTAGCAAGTGCCATTGTGGCTTCCCAATCAGCCTTTCCACTGAGTGGCGACATAGCCTTTCTCACTCGCGAAATCCGTCGTTCAGCATTTGTAAAAGTGCCGTCTTTTTCCAAAAATGAAGCGCCCGGTAAGAACACATGGGCAAATTTGGCCGTCTCATTGAGAAAAATATCTTGTACCACGATACATTCCATAGACGATAGGGCCGCCTCCACATGTTGGGTATTGGGATCTGACTGAGCGATGTCCTCTCCCTGACAATAAAGTCCTTTAAAATCACCATCTATGGCCGCATCAAACATATTTGGGATACGTAAACCCGGCTCTGAATCAAGGGTGACTCCCCACTCACCTTCAAACAATTGCCGCGTCGGGCGGTGGGAGATATGGCGATAACCGGGAAGCTCATGAGGGAAAGAGCCCATATCACAGGAGCCTTGGACGTTGTTTTGTCCACGCAATGGATTGACGCCCACGCCTTCCCGTCCAATATTACCGGTGAGCATAGCTAAGTTAGCAATTGCCATTACCGCAGTGGAACCCTGACTGTGCTCAGTCACACCCAACCCATAGAAAATAGCGCCATTGTCTCCCTCGGCATAAAGTCGCGCGGCAGCACGCAAGTCAGCCGCTGGTACACCACTGAACTGCTCAGTGTTTTCAGGTGAGTGACGCTCATCACTGATGAATTTTACCCATTTATCAAATTCTTCTGAGTCACAGCGCTGAGCAATATAATCTCTGGCTTCCAAGCCCTCGGTAATAATCACGTGAGCGAGTGCATTGAGCACCGTTACGTTGGTTCCAGGTCGCACCGGTAAGTGATAATCGGCGCTAACATGAGGTGAATTGACTAACTCGATGACTCTTGGATCGATAACAATGAGTTTTGCACCCTCGCGCAAGCGACGTTTTAGTCGGGAGCCAAACACCGGATGAGCTTCAGTTGGGTTTGCGCCCATAACAATAATAACGTCTGCTTTTGCGACTGAGGCGAAGGTTTGCGTGCCCGCTGACTCACCCAGTGTGGTTTTGAGGCCAAAGCCCGTAGGAGAGTGGCACACGCGAGCGCAGGTATCCACATTGTTGTTACCAAACCCGGTTCGCACCATTTTCTGGACTAAATAGACTTCCTCATTGGTGCATCGGGACGATGAGATGGCGCCGATGCTGGTTCGGCCATACTTTGCTTGAATCGCCTGAAACCGCTGCGCCGTGTAATCGACCGCCTCCTCCCATGACACTTCTCGCCAGGGATCGTCGATACTATCGCGAATCATTGGATTAGTAATGCGATCCTTGTGTGTTGTGTAACCAAAAGCAAAGCGGCCTTTCACACAGGCATGGCCCTCATTCGCCTTACCGTCTTTGTAGGGTGTCATTCGAACCACCTCACTACCCTTCATCTCCGCTTTAAAGGAGCAGCCAACACCACAGTATGCGCAGGTAGTGATCACCGAGTGCTGTGGTTTACCAAGTTCGATAATACTCTTTTCCGTCAGCGTTGCAGTTGGGCAGGCGGCGACGCATGCGCCACAGGACACACAATCCGATTGCATAAAGTCATCTGCCAATCCCACGCTCACTTTGGACTCAAAACCTCGGCCGTCGATAGTTAAAGCAAAAGTCCCCTGAGTTTCCTCACAAGCTCTAACGCAGCGCGAGCAAACAATACATTTTGATGCATCAAAAGTGAAATAGGGGTTTGACTCATCCTTTGCGGCAGACAAATGATTATCGCCATCAAAGCCATAGCGAACCGACCTCAAGCCAACCTCACCCGCGGTGTCCTGTAACTCACAATCGCCATTAGTGGGGCAAGTGAGGCAATCTAAGGGATGGTCTGAAATATAGAGCTCCATCACATTACGTCGCAACTTGGCTATTTCTTGCGATTGAGTACGTACTTCCATGCCCTCTTCAGCGATGGTAGTACAGGAGGCTGGAAAACCCCGACGACCTTCAATTTCAACCAGGCAAATACGGCAAGATCCAAAGGGTTTAAGTGAGTCTGTGGCACATAACTTGGGAATTTTAACTCCCCGCTCGGCTGCTGCACGCATCACGGAAGAGCCCTCAGGGACAGATACTTCAACGCCATCGATTGTCAATCTGACTAAGGTTTCACTATCGGATTGTGGGGTGCCAAAATCGGCTTGGGGTTCGTAAAATTCCAACATATTAGTGGTCTCTTCGACTGTTAATACCGAAGTCCTCCTCAAAGTGAGTCAATGCGCTGCGCACAGGAAACGGTGTCATACCGCCCATAGCGCAGAGTGAACCCATTTCCATCGTGTCACAGAGTTCATGCAATAAAATAACGTTGTTGTCTTGGTCGTGGTTCTTGGTGATACGATCGATAACCTCAACTCCACGGGTCGAGCCAATTCGGCATGGTGTACACTTACCGCAGGACTCAACCACACAGAATTCCATGGCAAAACGCGCCTGCGCGGCCATATCAGCGGTATCGTCAAACACCACGACTCCACCATGACCAATCATCGCTTTAATTGCAGAAAAAGTCTCATAGTCCAATGGCGTGTCCCATTGGGACTCCGGCAAAAAAGCGCCCAAGGGGCCTCCCACTTGAATCGCTTTAATTGGCCGGCCGCTATGCGTACCAGCGCCAAATTTCTCAACCACTTCTCTCAATGTAACACCAAAGGCCAGTTCAATAAGGCCTCCTCGCTTGACGTTTCCAGCTAATTGAACCGCTAAGGTACCCCTCGATCGACCCATACCAAAATTTTTGTAATGATCTGAACCCTGCTCTAAAACCGCAGACACGGCACCTAATGTGAGTACATTGTTAACCACAGTGGGTTTTCCGAACAGGCCCTCAATAGCCGGGAGTGGAGGCTTCGCTCTAACCATCCCACGCTTCCCCTCCAAACTCTCTAGCAGAGACGTCTCTTCACCGCAGATGTAAGCGCCAGCACCTAGCCGCACTTCAAGATTGAAGCGTCGATCAGTCCCGCATATGCTGTCACCGAGAAAGTCAGCTTCCTCGGACTTTGCAATAGCGCGATTAAGAATTTTGTGTGCCACCGGGTATTCAGATCGCAAGTAGATATAACCCTGAGTGGCTCCCACTGCCAATCCCGCGATGACCATTCCTTCGATCAGTTGGTAGGGATCAGATTCCATTAACAGTCGATCAGCAAAGGTGCCAGAATCGCCTTCATCGGCATTGCAGACAATGTATTTCTGCTCAGATGACGTGTCTAGCACAGTCTGCCATTTAATGCCTGCGGGAAAAGCGGCACCGCCTCTTCCACGGAGGCCAGAATTTTTGATCTCATCAACGATAGCCTGAGCGCTTATTGACAGCGCGTTGCGCAATCCGGAAAAGCCTCCCAAGGCTTGATAGGTGTCTAAGCAAAGGGGATCACCGAGACCGGATCGCTTGAAGGTCAATCGCTGTTGTTGAGCAAAATAAGGGATGTTATTCGTTTCCCCCAAAAATAGCGGGTGATCACAGAGGCCAAGATCATCCTCTATCGCAATACTGTCCATCACAGAAGCAACATCGGGGCTAAGAACTGGCCCAAAAGCAAACCGTTTACCATTGACTTCAACCTCTACCAGAGGCTCTAGCCAAAACATCCCGCGAGAGCCATTACGAACGACCTGAGCATCCAGTGACCCGGACTCAATGGCCTCATGGATCGCCACAGCAGTTTTGTCAGCGCCCAGCGCAAGAGCTGTGGTATCCTTGGGGATGAAGAAACGTAAGGTCATGAACCGGCTCCTGCAGTGACTGTTACCGTCTTTTGCAAGTCGTTAATTAACTCCTCGAACCGGCTCTGATCAACACGCGCATGAATGTCGTCATTGATTCTGACTGAGGGTGAACAGGCACAGTTACCCAAACAGTACACCGGCTCAAGAGTCACCATGCCGTCCTTGGTGGTTTCACCATAATCAATACCCAACACATGCTTTGCATGATCTTCAACATCGCGCGAACCCATTGACTGACAAGCTTCTGCTCGGCAGATCTGCACCACGTTCTTACCCACCGGTTGAGTGTTGAAATCATGATAAAAACTGATAACGCCATTAACTTCAGCAACAGATAGATTTAGTGCGACAGCTATGGGCTTTACACAGTAATCTGGAACATAACCGTATGTGGCCTTCACCTCGTGCAACAACGGTAAGAGCCCACCGGGCACCGTTCTGTAGGATTCGATCAGTTGTTCTAGCGGTTTTTTATTATCCAACACTCATCCCTCCAGCACCAACAATGGCTATGCGCCACAGTCTGCCAAACAGTTTAACTACAACAAAGGCTTATTCTGCCTAGCCTACAGGGGAAAATTCATCCAACAACGCGGTTTATGATATCATCAAAACTATTGGTTCTCGGCCTGTCCAAGCGACACCTATTTACCCAATAGAGACGGTTAATCAAATAAATGCTTGGCATGAAACTGCATATGTTCGCCAATAAAAGAAGCAATAAAAAAGTAGCTGTGGTCATAACCCTTTTGAAAGCGGATCTGCGCCGGATAGCCAATCTCTTCCGCAGCGTCTATAAGCATCTGCGTATTCAACTGCTCCCGTAAAAAGTTGTCCTCCGAGCCCTGATCCACCAACACTGGAAGACTCTTCTTGACCTGATAACTTGATCTTTTTAATAAGGATACCGCGTCATAAGTAGACCATAATTTGCGCGCTTCATTAACGGAGCCACCCAAATATCCAGTCAGTGCTTTTTGCCCCCAGGGACAATTAATCGGCGAGCAAATGGGAGAAAATGCTGATACCGACCGGAAACGGCCTGGATTTCTCAATGCGATTGTCAAAGCACCATGACCACCCATGGAATGGCCAGAAATAGATACTCGATTATCCAGCACGGGGAAAGACCCATTAATCAAAGTCGGCAATTCCTTGACCACGTAATCGTACATTTGATAGTGCTTTGACCAAGGCTCATTAGTCGCGTTGACATAGAAACCGGCACCAAGGCCAAAATCATAGGCGCCTGCGACATCATCGGGCACTGCATCGCCCCGCGGGCTTGTGTCGGGACAGACAATGGCTATACCCAATTCTGCTGCATATTGCTGGGCGCCCGCTTTAGTAACGAAATTCTCGTCAGTACAAGTAAGCCCAGATAACCAATACAGCGCCGGCACTGGCGACAGCTCGGCTTGAGGTGGCAAGAAAATTGAAAAGGTCATATTGCAATGCAAAACCTCCGAAACATGTTCAAATCGCAACTGGCTTCCTGAAAAGCATTTATTTTCACTGAGTTTCTGCATGGTTCCCACGGTATACATTCAGAACTCCACCACCGAACGAATACTCTCACCTGCATGCATCAAATCAAAGGCTTTATTGATATCTTCTAAGGGCATTTTATGAGTAATCAAATCATCGATGTTGATCTTACCCTCCATATACCAGTCAACTATTTTAGGCACATCAGTACGACCTCGCGCACCACCAAAGGCAGTGCCACGCCAAGATCGCCCGGTAACAAGCTGGAACGGCCGCGTTGAGATCTCTTTACCGGCGCCGGCAACGCCTACAATACAACTCTCACCCCACCCCTTGTGGCAGCACTCCAATGCCTGCCGCATAACATCAACATTACCGATACACTCAAAACTGTAATCGACACCACCGCCAGTCATATCAATAATATGGTCTACGACATTCTCAACATCCTTGGGGTTAATAAAGTCAGTCATACCAAATTGAGAAGCAAGAGGAATCCGCGACGGATTGATATCTATACCAATTATCCTCGTCGCGCCGACCATTTTTGCACCCTGAATAACATTGAGTCCAATACCACCGAGGCCAAAAACAGCTACCGTTGACCCAGCTTCTACCTTCATAGTGAACGCCACTGCACCTATCCCAGTAGTGACACCACAGCCGATGTAGCAAATTTTGTCAAAAGGAGCATCCTCTCGCACTTTGGCAAGGGAAATTTCAGGTAACACTGTGTAATTAGAAAAAGTAGAGCAACCCATATAGTGCAATATGGGCTCGCCATCCAGAGAAAAGCGGCTGGTGCCATCTGGCATAACGCCTCTACCCTGCGTTTCCCTCACCGCCTGACATAAGTTAGTCTTCGGATTCAGGCAGAAGTTACACTGGCGACACTCAGCTGTGTAAAGGGGAATGACATGATCACCTGGCCGAAGATTCATCACCCCCGGGCCAACATCCACCACAACACCAGCACCCTCATGCCCAAGAATCGCAGGGAAAGCCCCCTCAGGATCATCACCCGAGAGCGTGAAGGCATCTGTGTGACAAACGCCCGTGGCTTTAATTTCAACCAATACCTCGCCAGCCTGAGGGCCAGCTAGATCAACCTCAACCACCTCTAAAGGCTTTCCAGCACTAAAAGCTACCGCTGCTTTTGTTTTCATCGCTCGTTTCCCCTTACCTATTTTAATTTTTGTGACGGCATCCCAGCCCACGGCAGGAACATTCGATGACTTGAAACTACCACACCTGCATTGAGTTAATCAACCAGCAACCTGTCAACAATCGACCTGTAAAGTGCTATTTTACATAAGCGATGCCTTGCACCTCACTGCAGTATTTATATAGACTGCCAATTCGTAAATAAAAATAACAAGGAGTTCGCCCATGACTACGATTATTCTCCTCGCGCTTGCCCTCGCGCTGGTGCACATCTGGTTGCTGCCCGCTGTCTTGAATTTAAGTAATTTTAACTACCTAATCTCCAACAGAGATGGCACCGTTACAACTTCACCCATGTCTGATCGAGTCGCTCGAGCCTCTACTAATTTTCAGGAAAGTCTCCCGGCGTTCTTAGCTCTGTGCCTGGTGTCAATGCATTTGAATATAGATATCGAGCCCATAGCCACCTACTGGCTAATGTTTAGAGTCGCGTTCTTGGCAAGCTATACGTTTGGTATAGTGTATGTTCGCACTGCATTTTGGCTGGGCTCCTTGGCATGTCTAATCTTGATGGCCCTGCAGATGATGTAGTCCTTGAGTCCTTCGCCAAGATACTAGTAGCAAACCACTTTGGGACCATTGGATGGCTCTGGTCCCATTCACCTTTATGGCTTTCGCACCAGCGGTTTCCAGTAGAGTACGCCGAACAGCAACACCATGCCAATATCACGGCTTGTGAATCGGCCAATCGCTTTAAGTTTTGAACCCACCAACAACAGTTCGAGCACATGAATCACTAACAACGCAATACCCAACCAATGCACCCAAACACCGATGTTTGCATCCAGCGGCATGAAGAAATTGACTATAAAGGCCCCCCAAAAAACTGTGAGAAATAAATATAGGATTCGTATTGTTGTAGGCATGAAGAAATATCCTCTCTTTTAGCGTGAAGTATTACAGGAGTCAGTTTGACAGTAAAGCAAGGATTGTTTTAGTCTCATAGCCTATTTTTAAACACTACCCGCTAGCGAGAAGAACAGGAGTTTGTATGGGTGACTTGGTTACTTACAATTACGAAAATGGCGTGGCGACTATCGCCATGGATGATGGCAAGGCCAACGTGTTATCTCACGCAATGTGGGATGAATTAGGCAGTGCATTTGACCGCGCAGAGGAACAGAAAGCTATTGTCATATTGCGTGGCCGCGAAGGACTTTTTTCCGGTGGCTTTGACCTTAAAGAAATGTCCAAAGGGCCCAAGGAAGCAGTGTTTCTGACATCGAGAGGCTCCAAAATGGCTCGTCGCATAATGTCTTTTCCGATGCCTGTTATCGGTGTTTCAACCGGCCACTGTATTGCCATGGGTGCCTTCCTGATGCTGGCCTGCGATTATAGAGTGGGGGCCAGTGGAGCATTCAAAACTGGCCTCAATGAAACCCTCATCGGTATGACAATGCATCACTTTGGCATCGAGTTGGCGCGCTACCGTATCCCACTGAACTATTTCAATCGCTGTGTCATTAATGCTGAAATATGGTCCCCTGAAGATGCCGTTAAGGCGGGTTTCTATGACCAAGTGGTTCCGGTGGATAGTCTTGATGAAGTCTCCGCCAGTGTTGCACAAGGATTCTCGCAGCTCAATATGTCTGCCTTCGCAGGAACTAAAGTAAAATCAAGGGCGAGCTTTCTGCAGCTGTTGGATGACTGTATCGAATCTGACATGGTGATTCCAGATTAAGACAATGATCAGCAACATGCGCGTCCCTGTGCCTTTAGATAACTCCCAGTGCAGCAATAGAGTCTTTCTCAATTCGGTGGTTGTTGGTTGCGCAGAAAAATCCGACCAATCAAAACAAAAGGAGGGGCAAATAACTGCCCCTCCTCGATCTATAACAACATGAGGTAACCGTCAAAGATCGTATTTTATACCGACAGTATATGACCGCGGCGATCCAGGCGTGGTCCACCACTTGTGGTAAGAACTCACATAGTGCTTATCATCGAACACATTATCAACGTGCATTGTCAGCACCAACTGATCACTCAATTGATGGGAAGCAAATACATCGAATAAAGTGTATTCGGGCAATCGATAACTTGGATCGATGGTTTCACCCAAACGATCATCGACATAATTAACACTGACTCCGAGCATAGACTCTCCACCATTGAGGGTGAAATCCTTGGTCAGCATCAAATTAGCGCTGTTTTTTGGCACATTGATCAACTCGCTGCCGGCAGGGAGATTGACTCCCCAATCAAAATTATACAGTTCAGTGGAAATACCAGCATCCACGTAGGCATAGGAAAAGACCATGTCAACGCTATCAGACAGCTGTCCCGAAATATCGATTTCCAGACCCTTACTGTCCGCTCCACCAAGAGCAGCAGTTTCACCAGCGTTCACTGGGTCGGCGGTCAAAATATTTGATTTTTCCATTTTGAACAGAGCGATAGTGGTATCCAAGCGACCACCCATGGATGAAAACTTCGCGCCCACTTCGTAGGATTTACTCTCCTCAGGCTCAAAGCTATTTCCGCTTGCGTCAGCACCGCTGTTTGGACGGAAGCCTTCAGCATAACTGGCATACAGAGACAACTGAGCCGAGGGCTCGTAAGTTATACCAAAGCGCGGACTTAAGGCTGTCTCCTCTGATTTACTCGCAGCGCCAGAGAGGCGGTTAGTTATGTTTTGACTAAAATCATCAAAGCGCAGGCCAAGCAACATTCTCCACTGGTCAGAGAGGTCAATCTGATCTTGGAAATATAGACCAACCGCATCCTGTGTCTCCAATCGATCTGTGTTAGTTCCCAGAACCTGATCTTGCGCTTGACCATACACAGGATTGTCCAAGTCAACAAAATAAGTTGACGTCAACCAACCATCTCGCCAGCGGTTCTGCACTGTATCCAACTCATAGTCGTAGGCGTCTATACCCACCAGAACGTGATGCTCCATCACTCCTGATTCGAAGGTCCCAGTCAACTCAATTCGGCCAGACAAGTCAGTGGCGTCATAATCGCGTTCGCGACGCTGACGGTTAACAAACTGGTTTGGACCCACACCGTTAGCCTGTTGAATATCAGTTCGAGTCAGAATCTGACGCCCGCCAGATAGTTCCGTCTCACTAGATAGCCCCTCAAAAGAGGATGCACGGTATCCCAATCCAGCCAAGACAGTCCATCCACTGGGCAATTCATGCTGTAACAAGAATTGGTGCCCTGTCGCTTTGATCTTTATTGGTCCATCTTGCGGCTCACCATAAAAGGTCTCCACATCAACCACTTTAGGATCCAGATCAATGGCGACAATACCGCGATCAAAAGGCGTTTCTTGATCTAACACCTCGAGCTCGTAGCTCAAAGACGTCTTGTCCGATAGCCGCAACAATAATGACGGCGTTAAATCCAGCTTTTCTGTATCAACCGTATTGCGAAAACTCCCAGCATCCTTGTACGCACCGTTAATACGGAAGGCAATGGAATCGCTCAACTGATCTGTATAATCCGCCTCAATTCGACGCATATCAAAATTACCCACCGTAGCCTTTAGTGAGCCCTGACGCTGAAACTGTGGCTTTTTAGTCACTACATTAATTGTTCCGCCGGGCTCGCCGCGACCGTATAGAGCCGACCCTGGCCCTTTCAATATCTCAATAGTGTCGATATTGGAAACATCCCGATTGCCACTGTAGCCGCGGCCACCACTAAATCCATTGATTAAATACCCTGAGGGCAAGTTTTCATCCCCCGCAAAGCCCCGGATAGCAAAACTATCCCAGAGCCCACCAAATCCATTCTGCCTGGCAACTCCGCCGGCTAAATCTAGCGCCTGTTGAAAACCTAACTTACCCGTTTTCTCGATCATTTCACCGGATATAAGCTGCACTTGCTGCGGCAGAGACTCCAGGGGAACATCCCCTCGGTACGGCTGCTTTTGTGCGACGACAATCACCTCGTCGATTTTTCCCTTCTTAGTGGATTCTTGCGCCAGCGCAGAGGTCACGCTGGCTCCCCATAAAACACTCGCAACTGTAGCGAGGAAAATCCCATACTTCATAACCATTCCTTAAAATCAGATTAAATTTAAAATAACTAAAATCGGATCAAGGATGAGGAGGCCCCCTTACTATGTAGAGTGAGAATCTAAAATAATCAAGCGAGGCATTAGTGCCAGCAGATTGCCAGTCACCAGCAGCCCAAGTGATCGGCAATGGGTAAATTCCAGCGGCCACTGCTTCCTCGCTGATGCTAAAGGTGTTACAGCTAAATATCAGTGCATCTGAGTCAGCATGTTCATGAAAACCTGCATCATGGGCAAGGTTGTCAGCGACAGCAACCGACACCGTGAAAAGCAACAGTAATGAACTACACTAAAGGCATGGAAACATCCTATCCTTCCTAGACACATTAATTCCCAGTAAGCGGGTCGGGACTATATTACACAACCTAAAAATGTCAATCTGTCTGGCCTATAAAAGGTAAAGTGACCGTATTTACATCTGAGATCAATGTCTGAGATTAACTGATGAGTTTCATAAACGGTCAAGATGATGACTGACGCCAATACTCTGATCAACGCCCTCAAAGGATCCTATTGTGGGGATGCACAACATTGCAAGTTTAATAATTTGCGACTATACCTATGGGTAGAGGATAGTCCAATTACTCGGACTAATATCAAGGATATAGATCAATGGTCAACTTCGCTTTATTTAACCAGAAACAATTCCAATCGTTAAAAAGTACTAGCTTATTGGCAAGTTTTGACGAAATACTCGTATGTGAAGACAACGAGAAATTAAGTGACAAAATAAATGAACAGCTAGCCAGTAAGATAAGTTCTGGAGACATGCTCCACATCGATTCGGTTTCTATATCAAGTGCTGTAATAGGGGACTTTTTAAAGCTAGTGAAACTCCTTACCAATAGAAATGTACAATTAAGATTATGGTTTCCAGAGAGCGAGTTTCAAATCAGCTGTTTAATTAATTGTTCTGACATCATTATTGAAAAAAGCGCACAAAAGCATCTCAAGAAACTCCGCGAAAATAAGACTACCTGTCAACGTCAGCTCAACCATTCACACACTGCGCGACTTACGAACAGGGAACTCGACGCTCTCATGAAAACGACGACAGACAGCTGGAAAGCGTAGTAATACTAACCGTTACGTCATTACAACTGCTACAAACACATCCGACCATTACAAAAAAGCCAAATTACCTTTTTAAATCAGTAACTTGGCTTTTCAATATGGCGGAGAAAGAGCCCGCCTAATAATGGTTTTATATTATCTCACCCTGCTCACTTAATCGATAAAAAATATAATAATTACAATAGTTTAACTAATACATAGTCCGATAAGGTACTGTATTGCCCTGCAAGATAATGTGATAATGGTGTAACTCAAATCTAAAACGGCTTAATACCAATGCCAAACGTCACCGCTAAAGAATTAGAGAAACTGATCATGCTCTCAATACCCAAGAGAACCGCTTTAGGGGGTGGGAGTTTATCTCTCAATTACTAGAAATGGCTCAGCTAGTTTTGGTTTTCGATACAAAATTAGAAGTCTCGATCAGGCTCGCTACGAAATTGATCAATGGCGATATCACTACAACCATATTCGACCACATAGTTCTTTGAACTATCTGCCACCGGTTGCATTTGCAGAACAGGTGCAGTAAATCGTGGATATGTCATCAAGCCAGTGGTACCAAAGATGGGGAAAGGTCAGCGTAAGAATCTTCATCTTCTTCGGGTTATTGGACGGTAATCTTAGCCGGCGGTGAATCTAAAGCATCCGGTGTCGAACCCTCCTCGAGAATGATGACTTTAATTATAAAGTTCGATGAGAGTGATAAGGTTACAGATTTCAAGAGTAGAACATCTAATTTCTAGTAAATAACAAGGATGAAAGAGAATGAATAAAATAATTTCGATGAGTATTTTCGCTCTACTGATGGTGGGATGTGCTACCGCACCAGAAACCACCATGACACCCCTACAAACTCAAGCTATGCAAAGTCGTGAATATACAGAGGATAAAGAAATTGTATTCCCCGCTGTGGTGCTCCGAATAATACGACCAGAAATGGTAGTGGGCGAGGAGTTTGGGGGCGAGGAGTTTAGACGTATCAAAGGGCTGGGCAAGCGTCAGAACTTTCACTCTCTTCGGGATATTGGACGGTAATCTTAGACGGCGGTGAATCTAAAGCATCCGGTGTCGAATCCTCCTCGAGAATGATGACTTTAATCATAAAGTTCGATGAGACTGATAAGGTTACAGATTTCAAGAGTTGAATATCTAATTTCTAGTAAATAACAAGGATAAAAGAGAAAGCCTAGATTTATTTCTGGGCTTTTTTTTGCCTGAAACTAACGCTGTAAACACAACCAAAGCTGCTCAGACCGGTACCGTATTAGCCACTTATAATGTGTCGTGCAATGAATCTTAATGGATATACTAGATACCTGGTATCTTTGATACGAAGGCCATTGACTACTAACAATCACATGTAATCAACCGACAAATACAGAGGTTTGTGCATGACGCATGATCACAAATGTATGATTAAAAAAATTGCAGCTAGGCATGGTGTCGAGGGCAGAATCTCGTTAGGTTTAGACTGAATAGTTATAAAGAGTTTAAATCGGGAAGTTTTACAGATGCGAAAAATAATTAGATTAAACACTAACAACACACAAACAATGTAACTTAAAGTGTAACTTTCATACTTAATGCAAGATATAAAAAAACAAAACCCCTGAAAAAACAGGGGCTTGGCCTTTAAATATGGCGGAGAAAGAGGGATTCGAACCCTCGATACGCGATTAACGTATACACCCTTAGCAGGGGCGCGCCTTCAGCCACTCGGCCACTTCTCCGTGTCGCTTACGATGCCAACTATATCTACACAAATCTGCCTAATCGCTGTCAACGTGAGCGGCGGCATGATATCACATTGCGCGAGAAATCAAAGGCTGGTATCGTTTTTTTCTCCAGATTTCAAACCCTCAGATTCATTCTGAATCCGTTGGTAAATTTCCTCGCGGTGCACGGCTACATGTTTAGGCGCATTGACACCCAGTCTCACTTGATTTCCTCTAACGCCAAGCACTGTCACAGTGACCTCATCACCTATTACAAGGGTCTCGCCAACCCGTCTTGTAAGTATAAGCATTTATATCTCCAATAGCGGACTCTAGGTACCGCTAACCATTTATTTCGTTTTTATATTGTTGTTAATCTTTTTTCCCTTAAAACGTCTCAGTCGTAAGTCACGTTGCTTCGTTGTGATGACATCTCCCAAGCAAACAACTAATCTTTCAGCTGATCATCGTCTCCAAGCTCAAATGCGCTATGAAGTGCCCGCACTGCCAGTTCCAAGTACCTTTCATCAATTACCACAGTAATCTTAATTTCAGAGGTAGTAATTAGCTGAATATTAATACCTTCGTCGGAAAGTGCTTCAAACATTGTCGCTGCAACACCGGCATGCGAGCGCATTCCAACCCCGACAATCGACACTTTGGCTATGTTTTTATCGGCATCTACCTCCAATGCACCCAAATCTTCTGCGATTTTCCTAAGCAGTGCCTCCGCCGCGCTAAGCTCGGTCTTGTTTACTGTAAAGGTGATAGAAGCAGAATTATCCTTGGCCACATTTTGGACTATAACATCGATTTCTATATTAGCATTGCTTATAGCACCTAACACTTTGTAGGCGACACCAGGTTGATCGGGAATTCCCCTGATGGTCAATTTCGCTTCGTCTTTGTTAAATGCGATTCCCGATACCAACGGACTTTCCATCTGACTATCTTCCTGTAGTGATATAAGTGTGCCTTGACCGTCATCAAAACTTGATAAAACCCTGAGAGGAACATTGTATTTCCCCGCAAATTCCACCGATCGAATTTGTAAAATTTTCGAACCCTGACTGGCCATTTCCAGCATTTCTTCAAATGTTATTTTATCGAGCTTTCTTGCATCACTCACTACACGTGGGTCGGTGGTGTATACGCCATCGACGTCAGTATAGATTTGACACTCGTCTGCCTGTAGGGCGGCCGCCAATGCGACCGCGGTAGTATCAGAGCCACCTCGACCTAGAGTAGTGATACTACCTCTATCATCAACACCTTGAAAACCTGCCACCACGACAATGCTGCCTTCTGCAAGATCAGATTTTATTCTGCCACTGTTAATATTTTTAATTCTTGCTTTACTATAAGCATTATCTGTCTGGATAGCTACCTGTCCACCGGTATAGGATACCGCAGCGGAACCGAGTTTTTGGAGTGCCATCGCGAGGAGCGCAATAGTAACCTGCTCACCCGTACTGAGAATAACGTCCATCTCTCTTGGACTTGCGTCGGCATCTATTTCGGCAGCCAAGCCGAGCAATCTGTTGGTCTCACCACTCATGGCCGAGACAACAACGACTATTTGGTTGCCTTCGAGCGCGCTAGCGTGCACCTTTTCAGCGACGGCCTGGATTCTCTCAATAGAACCCACCGAGGTGCCACCATACTTTTTTACTATTAAACCCATCGAAAACTGCCTGAAACTAAAAAGGTGTGCGATTAAACCGCACAAAAAAACAAATGTTAAGCATTTTATCGCTCAGCCCAACTTACTCTCGACCCAGTCATAAACTGCGGCGTAGGCATCTGATAAGGCTGCCACATTTGACGTAGCCCCTTGAGCCATATCTGGCCTGCCACCGCCCTTACCGCCAATTTTTCCAGTGACGTATTTTAACAGATCACCCGCTTGTAACTTGTCGGTCAGGTCACCCGTTATTCCGGCAATTAACGCAGCGCGCTCACCCTCAACTGCCGCCAGAAAAAATACACCGCTACTGAGCTTTGAGCGCACTTGATCAGCCACCCCTCGAAGACTTTTTACATCTGCGCCATCCACGGTTGTCGCGAGAACAGAAATATCACCAACCTTGCGTACATCGGCCATAAGATCATTACCTGATGCATTTGCAAGCTTCGCTTTAAGCTTATCAAGCTCTTTCTGTAGCTGGCGATTATCCTCGATCAAACTCTGTACTTTGTCACTCAACCCAGAGCGTGATCCGCGAAAAATTGATGCAATATCAGTAATTGAGTCTTGTTGTTGATCACAAAACTGGACCGCTCTCATTCCGGACACACTCTCTATTCGTCGAACGCCAGCTGCGACACTAGATTCACCAGATACTTTGACCAAACCGATATCTCCAGTGCGATCAACATGAGTTCCTCCACAGAGCTCCACAGAAAATTCACCACCGATGTTAACCACACGCACGCGGTCACCATACTTCTCACCAAAAAGAGCCATTGCCCCCCGATTTTTAGCCTCATCCATACTCATGACTTCGGTGGTTACTGCCGCATTGCGCAACACCTCGGCATTGACCAGATGCTCAATTTGTCTAATCTGCTCTTGACTCACCGCGTCGGGGTGAGAGAAGTCAAAGCGCAGACGCTCACTGTTCACCAAAGACCCCTTCTGATGAACATGCTCGCCGAGCACTCGGCGCAGCGCCTCATGCAAAAGATGAGTTGCAGAGTGATTGAGCGTCGTCGCTCGCCGCAGATCGTTATCAATACATGCCCTAACGTGATCACCGCGAGCAAATTCTCCTGAGACAACCTTGCCAATGTGCACATGATGATCGCCCGCTTTACGGCAATCCTCCACCATTATCTCAGCGCCATCTTTACCAATAGTACCAACATCGCCCACTTGACCGCCCGACTCGGCATAAAAAGCTGTTCTGTCGAGTATGACTGCAACGCGGTCTCCAACAGAGACAGAATCCATCGCCACACCGTCACAATATACCGCCATTACCAAAGCGTCATTTTCTGACTCTGAGTAACCGCAAAATTCTGTCGCTCCCTCAACTCTGATACTGCCAGTGTAGTCGATACCGAATTGACTGGCGGCTCGGGCACGGGTGCGCTGTTCTTCCATACAGCGTTCATAGCCGGCCATATCTAACGCGAAACCTCTTTCACGCGCAATGTCATTGGTGAGATCCACAGGAAATCCAAAGGTATCATAAAGTTGAAAGATAAGTTCACCTGGAAGTTCCAATCCAGGCAAATCATTTAACTCCGAATCCAGTACACCCATACCCTTGTCCAGTGTACGAGCAAACTGAATTTCTTCTTTTTCAATGACATCAATCAGATGTTTCTTAAGAGTCACTAGTTCAGGATACGCCTCACCCATAACATCACTGAGCGGTCCCACCAGCCGATTAAAGAAGGTTCCCTGAGCGCCAAGTTTATGTCCATGTCGTAGCGCACGACGTATTATACGCCTCAGAACATAACCACGGCCTTCATTCGAGGGCTCAACACCATCTACGATCAAAAAAGCGCATGAGCGAATATGGTCTGCAATCACTTTCAATGAATCGTTTTTCAGGTCATCCACAGAGATAATAGACGCTGTCGCCGAAATGAGGTGCTGGAACAAATCAATATCATAATTATTGTGTACTCCCTGCATTACCGCGGCAATTCTTTCTAACCCCATTCCAGTATCTATGGATGGCTTGGGTAGAGCTGTCATGTTACCTTCGGCATCACGCTCAAATTGCATGAAAACTAAGTTCCAAATTTCTATATAACGATCAAGATCATCGTCGGCACTGCCAGGGGGGCCACCTGGAATTCCCTCTCCGTGATCCCAGAAAATCTCGGTACATGGACCACAGGGCCCGGTATCACCCATTTGCCAAAAATTGTCTTCGTCGAGGCGAGACAACCTAGCCGGATCAACGCCAATCTCGTTAATCCAAATATCAGCTGCTTCATCATCACTGATGTGCACAGTCACCCACAAGCGCTCTTGTGGTAGCCCGAGCACTTCAGTCAAAAAGGCCCACGCATAAGTGATTGCATCGCGTTTAAAATAGTCTCCAAAACTAAAGTTACCTAACATTTCAAAGAATGTATGGTGGCGCGCGGTGTAACCAACATTTTCTAAATCGTTATGTTTGCCGCCCGCTCTGACACATCTCTGAGAGGATACCGCGCGATTGTAGCTACGCTTGTCTGCACCTAAAAAGACATCTTTAAATTGCACCATCCCGGCATTAGTAAATAAAAGTGTCGGATCATTGCCGGGCACCAGACTACTACTGGGAATCACTTCATGTTGTTTATCGGCGAAAAATGCAAGAAATGCTTGGCGTATATCAGAACTCTTCATTGGTTACTTATCGCTCTACGGTAAATAGATTATTGGGCGCCTTTGCAGGCAAGATTTTTTAGTTTGCTATATCCAGTTCAGAGAAACCCTCGTCGTCAGCACCCTTTGCCAACACATGCAAATGCAGATGAAAAACTGTCTGCCCAGCATCAGCGCCATTATTGACCACAAGCCTGAAGGCCTCGTCCACTGAAAATTTACGCGCCATTTCTCCGGCAATCAACAGTAGATGTCCCAGTATTGCTTGATCTTCAACAGTGGCATCAACAAGTCTAGGAAGAGGCTTTTTGGGAATCACTAACATATGCACCGGTGCCTGAGGCACGATATCGTTTATAACAACACAGACATCATCCTCATAAAGCATATCCGAAGGTATTTCACGCTCAATAATGCGGGTAAACAAGGTTTTGGACATATCTGACATTTATTCAAGATCTCTTTTTAAACCGACAACTAGGGGGCGGCCTTGGTCAACTTCTCGTCTGCTGAAAGCCTCCTAGCTTGAGCTTCGAGCATCACCGGAATACCATCTACAATTGGGTAAGCGAGGCCACTGGCTCTACACCAAAGTTCCTTAAGGTCCCTTTCATATTCCAGTGGCGCTTTTGTGACGGGGCACACTAGAATACTTAATAGCTCTTTATCCACTGTTTTCATCCAAAAATTGAGGAACTATTGTACCGAAAAAGCCTTTAGATCACCATGCTGTAAGGAAGAATAGTCAGTCATTATTTAAGTTAAATAGCAGATAGATCAGCGTCTGGGCAGAGCTTTCAGCACCAACTGGGGATCAATTCTTACATCGCGCCAATTCATTCGCCAATCGAGATGAGGCCCCGTCGCTCTGCCGGTGGCCCCAACTTTAGCCACAGAATCTCCTAGAGAGACTTCATCCCCTATCTCTACAAGAAGCTCACTTAAGTGAAGAAAAGTTGAACTTAAACCAAATCCATGGTCGATAATTAGCGTACCCCCTGAATAAAACAAATCAGGATGAGCAAAAACCACCTTTCCACCCGCTGGAGCAATCACAGAAGTCCCAGTTGGCGCCGCATAGTCAATACCGTAGTGCGGGCTACCGGGTACGCCGTTGAATACTCTTTGGCTACCGTAAACGCCAGTAATGGGGCCATTCACAGGGCGTATAAAGCCGGACAGGAAATCGACCCGCGAGGATATTTCTCGACGTGATTGCTTGACCATAGCTGCGTCTCGCCGAATTCGGACAAGATCATTTTGGTCAGGTGTCACCGTCCGTTGTGGGACACCATTAACCTCCTGCAAACTGTACGACCGCTGAGCAACAGAAAACGAATGTTGGAGGGCGCTGCCATCTGCGCTGACCACCGTCAATTCAAGCTGTTTATCGGCTTTTCTCCCAAGGCCGACGATATACGTACCGTCACCTGCGGTGTAGAGCTGCTCACCCTTGAGAAATATCTTCTGACTCGGAAGGACCTTCCCCACCAACAAACCGCCCTGACTTAATTCTCCAGAGATGACAAGGGTGTTATCGGATAGATCTCCTGCTAATACCTGTTTGATCGCTATTAAAACCAACACTATCAGCAAAAAGATACCCTGACACCTAACCAAAACGCCTGTAGCTCCTGAGTTAGAAAACATAGCAATTGCTCATGGTTTATTTGTCACTATCAGCGCTGGTATCGGGAAGTTCAATATAGGGCTCTAGTGATTCAACAACACAAAGGGTGCCAAACTTCAGAACTTCCATGCGATCAAATCGCTCACAGAGCTGATTCCCCTTTACCTTGGATATGTACCCGTGCCTCTTGATACCGCGGCACTCTTTTCGCAGAGTTAGCAAAACCTTTTTCTTACCCATCATACGAACAATAGCCGATTGATCATCAATCCAACGAATAGTTTTAATGCGCGAGCGCGATATACAACCGTTGCGAATGCCAAATTCCTTGGGATCCAATCCCAGCTCAGATTCCATCTCACTCACAAGGTTTTCCAGCTCCTCACCTGCCTCAGCCACAGCTAAATCTTGCGCCATAACCGGCCGCAGGAGCGCGAAAATGCTAACCAATAGTGTGGCGAACCAGAATAATTTCATTTAATAGTCCTCAATGGCATCAGGGTAGAGAATAATGGCATTTACGTTGTTTACACAAAAGGGTTATTCATGACCATCGATAATCTGACTTAGTGATGAAAAACATCGCTCCGATGGATTTGAATTGTCTATATCCTCCACCAAAGGGTATCATAATAGATTAACATCTCCCATTAGCCTTTACTTCCAACGTGTCTACTATGAACAACGACCTATTCACTCCGCCAAAATATCTCCGAAACAAACATATCCAAAGCATAATGAACAGCGTCGGACCAAAAAAATTCAGAGCGATGAAACTCGCTAAATTGATGCGCTCCGAAAAGCTTACCATCACCACCGAAAAAAATATCAAGCTAACAGCTGAGTTTGATAAAACCAGTTATTCCGACCATCGGGATAATAAACAGGCAATCACTCCACTGGCTATTCTAATCCACGGTTGGGAAGGCTCTAGTCAATCTGCCTATCAAGTGTCCACAGCGGCCGAACTGATACAATCAGGATTTGACGTGCTACGACTCAATTTGCGCGATCATGGCAACAGTCACCATTTAAACAGGGAGTTTTTTAACTCAACGATGCTCGAGGAAGTGGGTGACGCGATAAAAAAATTTAATCTAAAAAATAATTATAAAAACATTTTTCTTGGAGGGTTTTCTCTCGGCGGAAACTTTACACTACGGCTAGCTGCAGATCGTGGTAACGAACTTGGTATCACTGCCGCTGTAGCCATTTGTCCACCCATCGATCCAAATAATGCAATACGCGCCATGAATGATAGTTTATTTATCTATGAACGGTATTTCTTCAAACGATGGATGACATCTCTTAAGAAAAAGCTTACTCATTTTCCAGAATTGGGCTCCGACGTAGACCTCTCTCATATCAGGACTCTAGATGACATAAATAAAATATTTATTCCTAAATTCACACCATTCAGCGACCCAAAAAGCTATTTTTCTGCCTATGCGATTACCGGTAACCGACTGGAAAACTTAAGTATACCGGGGTATCTATTTGCCACCGAAGATGATCCTATCTTACCAATAGGGGATGTAGAAAAAATTGATCTCATAGACTCCCTTTACATTCGACGACACTCTTATGGCGGACACTGCGGCTTTATATCCGACCTTAAGGGTAATAGCTGGATACCTCAACAAATGGTAAATATTTTCAGACACCACATCTGATGAGATAGGCGTTCTGCGCGGAGTCACAACAAAACATTTTGAACACTCCGCCTTCACATCCCACTCTCTCTAATTAGTCACGATTATCGGACAAAGCGAAATTGATATGATCATAACTAAATCCGCGATACTGTAAAAACCGCATTCGCTTAGCTCTTTCTCGTGGATTGAGAGGTAACTCCGGGCCAAATTTTCGTTGGGCAACTCCCCTAGCAAGCATATACCAGTCTATATTTTCAGCCTCTAGCACCTGCTCGAGGAGTGACGCGTTTATTCCTTTTTCTCTAATCTCAAGACGAATTCTAGCCGGCCCCTGACCACGTCCCACGCGAGATCTAAGAAAAGATCCGGTAAACCGTTCATCGCTCTGCAAGCCATCCTGCTGTAATTGGTCAAGCACCCCATCAATCTCTGAACAGCCTTCAAACTTGCGATCGAGCTTGGATTTTAGCTCTTGCCGAGAGAACTCTCGTCCGGTTAGAAGATCCATGGCTGCCGCTCGAATCTTAGAGGGACTAATAGGCTGTTTATCCATAAGTCATCTAATTTAATCTACTTCATAAAAAAACGCCCAACCCCCTAAGGCATCGGACGTTCTGTAGTTCTCAAAAACACTTAGAATCAGCTCTCAGCCCGCTCATCATCTTGCTCAACGGCAACACCAGAGAGTTCTTTAGCCCTAATTTGCTGCTCAATTTCTGCCGCGATCTCAGGATTCTCTGTCAAATAGATGCCCACATTAGCTTTACCCTGACCAATTTTATTACCTTTATAGGCGTACCATGCACCAGACTTGTCTACCAAACCGTGTTTGACCCCAAGATCTACTAGTTCGCCGTTTCGATTGATGCCACGGCCGTAGAGGATCTGAAATTCGGTTTGCTTAAAGGGCGGCGCTACCTTGTTTTTTACCACCTTTACTCGCGTCTCATTTCCAACAATTTCATCGCCGTCTTTCACGGCACCTATGCGCCTGATATCCAATCTAACAGATGAATAGAACTTGAGCGCATTACCACCTGTGGTGGTCTCGGGATTACCGAACATGACACCAATCTTCATTCTTATTTGGTTAATAAAAATAACCAAACAATTAGCTGTTTTAATATTGGACGTGAGCTTGCGTAATGCCTGAGACATCAAACGAGCCTGCAAACCGACGTGGTGATCGCCCATTTCCCCTTCAATCTCAGCTCTGGGAGTCAGCGCGGCAACCGAGTCGACAATCAACACATCACAGGCACCTGAGCGCACCAGCATATCGGTAACTTCCAGCGCCTGCTCTCCTGTATCAGGCTGAGACACGATCAGATCATCAATCACCACACCGAGCTTTTCAGCATACACTGGATCCAGTGCGTGCTCAGCATCAATAAATGCGCAGGTACCTCCAGCTTTTTGCGCCTCTGCAATAACCTGAAGCGTCAGCGTGGTCTTACCGGACGATTCCGGACCATAGATTTCAACCACTCGACCCTTTGGTAGCCCACCTATGCCTAGCGCAATATCCAAACCCAGTGAACCCGTAGAAATTGCAGGCACAGCTTGTCTCGCGTTATCCCCCATACGCATGACGGTGCCTTTCCCAAATTGTCGCTCAATCTGACCCAGAGCAGCTTCCAAAGCTTTCGTTTTGTTGGCGTCCATTTTATTGGCATCCATAGTGTTAACCTCACGCTGTAATTTTATGTACCAGATAATTTCTGCAGCATCGCAGTACTGTATAGGTGTACAGTAGTCGATTATTGCAATTGATGCAAGAGTTGCCGCAGAGAAATTTTAACTGAGCTGTCTCGAACCTGACTGCGATCGCCCTGTATGAGGTGTTTTTCTGTTACCACACCCCGCGAGCCTCGACAGGCAAACCAAACTGTACCCACCGGCGTTCTCAACGTGCCACCGGTGGGACCAGCGACTCCGCTAATAGCAACAGCAAAATCAGCGTTGGCCTTCTCCGCCGCCCCCAACGCCATAGCAGTTACCACTTGCTCAGACACCGCGCCATAGCGCACGATCAACTCTGAGCTGACACCCAGCATTGATTCTTTGATGTGATTGGCGTAGCTAATGTAGCCACCTTCAAACCACTGAGAACATCCTGGAATAGCTGTAATAGCAGTAGCAACGCCACCCCCGGTGCACGACTCAGCGGTGGTAACTGTCCAGCCGCCCGCCGATAAGAGCACTCCTACTCGCTTTGCGAGTGACTCTGTTTCCCTATCCATGCTGTAAGTGTAATGTTTTCATAGCTGTTTAAGAAGCCTAGCGTGTATCAAAGTACAGAGGTGGAACCAAACTCGTCAATCAGTTCCTGATTTAACTTTGCTTGCTCCTGCACGATGTCGAACTGACCACAAAAGCCGTTATTCCACTCACGAAAATACGCCACATCAGCATCACCAACATTGACTAGTGACTCCCAGACAATCAAACATTTTTCTAGATCAGTGGCGACCTGATTTACCTTAAGACGATCCAACAGCGTCTTCATGGTCTCGGACTCAGAGTCCAACCTAAGCGCCTCATCACGATCCAGATGAACATAATATTGACCCTCTTCACCAAAAGGCCTCCAGTCAACATCCAATCTATCTCCTGGACCAAGCCCTTTGGAAAAATCTGACCATGCCCGCATTATCGTCGTTTCCATTTGATCTCGGTCCGGCCCGTCAGGATAGATGTAAGACGTTACTGGCCCGTACTTATAGTCTCCGGTGACGAACGCGATATCGGTTCCATGGGCCGCACCCAAGATAGTTGGGAAATCAGCAAAAAAAGAGGCTTTCTGGTGGTCCCAATCAAACCTAAAGGCATAGAGCTCCTCGTAGCCCGCTGCCGCCATTGCCAACAATGGCTGATCAACCCCACGCAACTTCCAAGCGTGGGAACGCACCCTCACCCATAGATCAAATAATTCTTGGTTCTTAACTCGGATGACGGGTGGTAATAATTTGGTAAACCAATAAGTGGTATCCATAAAATATCTGTGCAGCCCATGCCAAAGGGCAACTTCATCTTTTGTCGCTCCGGCCATAACCGGGACATCTTTGCGATACTGCTTTTCACTCAACGCAGAGAGTAGACCAACATCGGGGATGACAACACCATCTCTCATGGTCAGGGGTATGGTGTCGTCACTTTCGCTTTTGTAATATTCCCCCACCAACAACCTGGCATCGAGACTGCGCAGTACCTCCGCCGACGGACTGGCACCAGGCGATAAGCCTGTAGATTGCGTCAGCGACTCAAGTATTTGCCAAGAACCTCGCTTGATCATCGCATTCTGGCCTTGCGGGTTGAAACCGTCCTCGAGGGAGTAACTGGTGGTATACCCCGATTGTGATATAGCTCGATGAAATAGCCCTTCTGAAAGCGGCGACGCCAATAGAGCAAAAACGTTGTGACCGCCCGCTGACTCACCAAATATGGTCACATTATCGGGATTCCCACCAAAGGCGGAAATGTTGTTCTTTACCCACTTGAGCGATTGAATGATATCTAAAGTTCCGAAGTTAGCCGCACCATCCAACCCCTGCTGAGACCGTTGAATTGCAGGATGGCTGAACCAACCCAGTGCTCCGAGACGGTAATTGGTTGTCACCACAACAACATCAGTGGCAGCGACTAACCGACTAAAGTCATAATAGTCTTTGAGACCTGAGGTATTGCCACCACCATGTATCCAAAACATCACTGGATAAGTTTTGTCTCGGTAGTCTGCAGGAGCTCGAATATCAAGATATAAACAGTCTTCAGAACCAACAATACCGTCGCCGGACACGCCGGCAAAATCGCTAGCTTTCTGCACACAATGAGTTTCCCCGCGGCGCTGAATAAGATCGTCAGGACGATTAATCTCTCTCGGAGCCCTCCAGCGCAAGTTGCCAACCGGTGGCAGTGCAAAGGGAATATCTGTCCACTGCACAACATCATCCGCAAGTGCGCTCGAGTAACCTTGAACCACACCACTCGACGTCTTTATCAGAGAATCTTCCACCACTGCATTTTCGGATTGGGTAAATTGCAGCCCGACACATGCGGTGAGAAGTAAGGTTGCCGTCAATATTATTCGAATACGCATAGGTTATCCTTATTATTATTTCCTCGACACAGTTTTACGAGGCAAATTCCATAGACGATCACAGGCCCGTGATGAGTCTACGCGAGACAAAGCTCGCACACAACGGAGAGAATTAATACCTAAAAAAGGAACTTTTAGAACACAAAAAGCGACGACATTAGGTATCTACAAGTCGCGCATGGAACACCTTTACCCACAGCAAAAAATTTCGTCTGAAAAGGCTAATATTTTTGTTTACTTGATGAATATTTTGAGATTAGAATCGCCGAAAATTCAATAGCAATGCTTGGGAGTAGTCATCATGAGTGCATTAAGTCAAACCGCCGCTATTTCCTTTGGGGCAAGAGTTCGAAAATCACCTTTTTTCGATTCCACTCGCGAAGATGGGGCAACCTCATTCTCTGTCTATAATCACATGTACATGCCCACCTCTTATGCCGGCACCATGGCTGAGTACGAGAGTCTGACTCAGGATGTCACAATGTGGGATGTGTCGGTGGAACGGCAAATAGAAATTAATGGTCCAGATGCCTACCAATTTATCCGACTTTTGACGCCCAGAAACTTGTCAAAGTGCGAAATTGGACACTGTTTATATATTGTACTCACCGACCAAAACGGTGGTATTGTCAACGATGCGGTCCTTCTCAGACTAAAACCGGACCAGTTTTGGATTTCTCCCGGTGACGGAGATGTCCTGTTGTGGATTCAGGGCATCGCTATTAACTCAGGCCTTGATGTCAACGTATTTGAACCTGATGTGTCTCCCCTTCAGATTGGTGGACCCAAAGCACCCGCATTGATGGACAGGCTGTTTGATGGCGAACACAATGATCTGCGCTTTTACCGCGCTCGGGAGACCTCATTAAACGGTATTCCATTAGTTATTGGGCGAACCGGCTGGAGTGGCGAAGTCAGCTATGAACTCTATTTAAGAGATGGCAAACGCGGCGATGAACTCTGGTCTCTGGTGCGAGAGGCCGGCAAAGAATTCAACATAGCGCCCGCAGCGCCCAACACGATTCGTAGCATTGAGGGCGGGTTGCTGTCCTATGTGTCAGACATCACTCGCAACGACTGCCCTTTCACCATAGGGCTGGATCGTTTAGTAGATGTTGACCAAGAGATAGACTTTATTGGCAAAGAAGCGTTAAAGAAAATAAAGCAACAGGGGCCCGCGCGAAAACTCGTTGGCGTCGAAATTTCGGGCGAACCAATATTGTTTCCACCAGAGAATAGATGGTCAGTATTCGATCGAGAGGGAAAAATTGGTTACGTGTCCAGGGCAATATTTTCTCCGCGGCTGAACAAAAACATTGGTTTTGCCAATGTCCCAACAAAATATTCTGACAATGGCACCCGACTTACCGTCAAATCGCCCAGCGCAGAGCTATCGGCAGAAGTTTGCTCCTTTCCATGGTTTGCCGCTGAGCGTATCAAACGCTAGGCAGATCATCTTGTTTGGCGGCCTCTGCAGAAAACTGCAGTGCCGCTAAACGAGCATAAAGTGGGCAGGATTTTAACAGCAATTCATGACTACCTGCGGCAATATGTCGCCCTTCGTCCATGACCACGATTTGATCTGCATGAAGGATAGTCGCCAAACGATGAGCAATGATAATCGTTGTGCGATTTTTCATTAATTTATCCAACGCCATTTGTACTTTTTGCTCACTTTCCGCGTCCAATGCACTGGTAGCTTCATCCAGCAAGAGGATTCTTGGATCTTTCAACAGCGCTCTTGCGATAGCAATACGCTGCCGTTGCCCTCCAGAGAGACGCACACCCTGCTCACCCAAGTTACTGGCATAGCCTTGCGGCAGCTGATGAATAAATTCCGCCGCATGCGCAGCTTCAGCGGCAGCGACAACCTGCTGGTCGCTCGCCTGCGGATTACCATAACGGATGTTGTACATTACGTCTCCAGTGAACAGCGCGGGCTGCTGATCTACCACCCCAATCTGTTGGCGTAAACTGCGCAGATCAAGGGATTTTACGTCTCGCCCGCCAAACAAAATCATCCCCGACTGTACTTGATAAAAGCGTTGCACCAAAGAAAAAATTGTCGACTTACCCGCCCCAGATGGCCCCACAAGCGCGACAATACTTCCCTCAGGGATGGAGAGAGAGAATCGCTCGAGCGCACTGGCGGCAGGCCGCGAGGGATAATGAAATGTGACTTCTTGCAACGCCAGCTTAGCGGGCAAAGGACTTGCATCAATGCCTTCGCCAGCATCAATCTCTATCTCACTCGGCGCGTACAGTAACTCCATAAGTCGCTCCGTTGCACCGGCTGCCCGTTGCAGCTCACCAAATACCTCAGATAGAGAAGCCACACCGAGTGCCATGAGCGTGGCGTAAAACACAAAAGCGCCAAGGCCTCCGCCGGACATCTGCCCCTGAATCACGTCTTTACCACCAAACCATAGCATCGCACTGAGTGCACTAAAAACTGCCAAAATAACCATTACTGTCAACAGGGATCGCTGAGCGATACGTTTTCTCGCCACACCAAAGGCACGCTCAACCTCGGAAGAAAAAGCTTTCTTCTCCAATGGCTCTTGAGTGAAGCTCTGAACCGTTTTGATGTGTTGAATTACCTCTCCGGCATAAGACCCGACACTGGCCACCGAATCCTGACTCTGCCGCGACAGCGCACGAACCTTGCGACCAAAGTATAATATGGGTATTAAAACCAGCGGTAAGGTGAAAATTACGATCAATGAGAGAGCGGCATTGGTCACAAATAGCATAATCAGGGCGCCACTGGAGCTGATAGCACTGCGCAACGCAATGGACAACGACGAGCCAATAATGGACTGCAACAGTGTTGTGTCGGCAGTCAAACGAGACATGATATCGCCACTACGATTAGTCTCAAAAAACGCTGGATGAAGCTCGATTATGTGGTTAAAGACCGCCGAGCGAATATCAGCACTGACTCTCTCACCAAGCCAAGAAATCATGTAAAAACGGACAGAGGTAGCCACAGCCATAACCACCGCCATGGCCATGACCACGAAAATCGCTAGAGTCAAATTGTCAAGTGATCGGCCGACAAATCCATGATCAATCATGAGTCGCAATCCCTGCCCAATAGACAGGGTGACCGCGGCAGCAATGAGCAATGCCACCACAAAAACCATGATCTGAACGCGGTAGGGTCGAAGAAATCCACGCAACTGGGTGAGCATAAATTGCTTACTAGGATTGGCCCCAGCCAATTTCTGGTCTGTATCGTTATTCGTCAAGTTAGTCCTTCCTTTTGGGATGCCACCGAGCGATCAAAAGAGGTCTGATACGGGATGGAAAATTAAAATTCCCTTTCTATACGCACGAGTTGGGCTGTCGGGCGAATAAACGATGCACCATCGGCTCAAAATGAGCTAACGGCAAGCTGTCGTAGTCAGGGTCAAAAGAAGCTTGATCCCAGTTGGCACAAAAATCAATACAAGCTTGGTAATAGGGACTGTTGCTATGTTGATCCCTAGTGCGACGATCCTGGTCATAGTGATGCATCCAATAATAACCCTGAAAAAGTCCATGGTGCAGAACTATCCAGTGATTCTTCTCGCTCACATAGGGTCGCAACAATGCGGCAGCGGCCTGCGAGTGATTGGCCGGGGACAACACATCGCCGATATCATGCAACAGTGCACAAACAATGGTCTCCTCATCGGCACCATCTCGCTCTGCCCGAGTTGCTGTCTGCAGGCAGTGATCAAGCCGACTTATCTGATAGGGAGAATCGCCATCCATACTCTTTAACCACTCGATAACACGATCAGCCTGGGTCTGCATATTTTCTATGTCATGCTGAAAGACTAAATCATAATCATCTCTAGTTGCATGCTCCATCGCGGTAAACGCTACTTTTTGGGGCATCTTAACAGCCTCCACCGGCGTTTAAAGTGACCAACTTGTTAACAATATTGTCATAATCGAAGTAAGCATCTTGCAGGTGCCGTCTGCCCGATGGCACGAAGGCCTCGCGAGCATGAAGAACTCTGTGTGCGGAGACCAAAAGCACCTGCCCACCTTCCAATCTAAATCTGCACCAATTGCTTTTATTGGTTATTCTACTGCAGAGATCATGGTATGCACGGTAAAAGTCCGCTACCTCAGGATGTGAAGGGTCAATGGTTTGCATCAATTGATTGGAAAAGCGAACTCCAATCAGCTTACCAGCCGCATCGCAGTTGATAATCGGCTGCACTGTATAGGTTTCATTGTGCTCATCAAACTCTCTAAAAGGCACTGGAAAGCGGCTGAGGATAGAGAAAAAGTCAGGCCTCTCTTGACGAATGGTCTCAGCAATTTGCCAGGCGTCAACAATTATCGACTGGCCCCCTTCAGCTTCATTTTCCAACATATGCAAAGCCTGAGCACTGGGCTGTTGGGTATAGCTAGCAAAATCATTGTGCGGAGGTAATGCCATTGGTGTGTGCGCCACGTTGTAGACATGAGTATCAACACAAACATTGTGAATTCGTTCGAACAACACCTCTCTGATCGGCCCTAACCGTCGGGCTAAGATCTCCAGCGCGTCTGGGGTTGTGGGAGCACTCTCAATAATGATAACACCGTCACGAACAAAACTGGCGATGGCTGATCGCGCCAATTTGTCCTCAGTTAAAAATCTTGTCCAATCAAAGTACTCGGGGGAAAAGTGCGCAGACCAGCTTTGAACGGCTTCAGCGCGTCCCACTGAAATTGACAAAAGATCTTCGAGTTTGTACACAGTCTCGTGAAAATCTGGCCACTGCAACATCAGAAGTCCATTGGCTAAGCTGACATTAATCGGGCAAATATCAACATCAACGTCACTTACAATGAAAGATTTTTCTTGGGTTTTAGCCACTCTGCACTCATCGCATGGGCAGTTATCTCGCAACCAGAGGTGAGGCAAACTCAATAGTCTTGAATCGCCGAGAGAGACGTCAACCACATTTGCTTGTACTTCGATAGTGGGCAGGAAAGACTCCTGCCCAACAGTCCCGCTATCGTCGGGTCGACCAGTCGACACAGCTGGCATGACTGCACCTCTCACCGTTATTATTTTTATGCCGTAAACATATCATAATGATGGGTTTGTAGAAAACTTTTTCTCAGCAAAAATCACTTTTACAGAGAAACGCAACAAGCTGCAAATCAATCTAAATTGCCCCCCATAACATAAAAGCCATCACAGACATTATGTCGCCATCTTTTGGGACAGGTAAGCTCTATTGTTGGTAAACAGTAACGCCCTCTTTGATAGTAGCCAAAATTTGAATATCGACGAGATTTTTTCGATCAATGGTTAAGGGATCTCTATCGAGAATAACCATATCTGCTAATTTACCCACCTCGAGTGAGCCCTTAGAGTTTTCTTCAAAATGCTGATAAGCAGGCCAAATAGTCATCGCCTTCAGTGCATCCATAGGGCGCAAACGATGGGTTTCTCCCAAAATATCACCAGCTCGCGTTACCCGGTTTACCGCACTGTCCAAGATTCGCATGGCGTTGGGAAATGTCACTGGTGCATCAGAGTGAATAGAAAACTTAATATCTCTCTCCATAAGCCAGCCAGTAGGAGAAATATTTTCCGCACGCCCGGGGCCGGCCACAGAATCTCGATGCCAATCACCCCAATAAAATGTATGCATTGGATAGAGCGAAGGAAAAATACCCAGTCGCTGGACGTCAGCAACCTGATCCTCACGTAAAAATTGGCCGTGAATCATAACGGTTCGGCGATCATCTTTTGGATAACGTTCAGCGGCCTTACCAGCAACGCGAATAAGCTGGTCAATGGCTGCATCGCCATTGGTATGGGTAAGCATTTGCCAGTTATTTTTGTAAGCAACTTCATACCATTGCAGTGCTTCTTCATCAGTGAACGCCGGGTAACCTGCGTAGTTGTCCGCCTGTCCCTGAGGAGCCACCAAATAAGGCTTAGAGAACCAAGCAGTCTTGCCTTGAGGCGAGCCATCAAAGGTCAGTTTTACTCCCCCAATACGCAATCGATCAGTATAATTACTCGATTGCAACGGGCCTTCCATGACAACGTAATCCTCCATGGGTACAAGATCTGCATAGACCACCAAATCAGCCTTGAGACCGCCGGTTTGAGCATATTTCATCATCAATTCAAGACTTACCGGATCAATTTTGCCGTCTTGAATGGTAGTAAACCCATTGGACAAATACTGCATTTGTGCCGCCTCCATAATGCTGAGACTTTCCTCTCCAGAAAATGGCGGGATAACGTTATATAGCAATTGGAAATGCGCATTTTCTTCCAACACACCGTTCGGCGTACGACCGTCTTCTTCTCTGACGATAATACCGCCGGGCGGATCTTCCGAGTCGGCTGTAACACCAAACATTTCCAGCGCTTTGGTGTTATAAACACCCAAATGACCTGACTGGTGAGTAATCATGATAGGCATGTCCGTCGACACCGCATCAAGATCTTGACGAGTGGGATGGCGCTTTTCCGCTAACTGAGAGTCATCGTAATTGAAGCCAATTAGCACATTGTGGGTCTTCACCATTTCTGAAGTTTTCATAAATTCGCGGAGCGTCTTCTGCAGTGATGCAATATCACTACCGGGACCATCTGGTGGCGGCAATAAATTTGCTGTAATTGCCTGAATCGCTACCCCTGAAAGATGACTGTGTCCATCGACAAAACCTGGCACTAGAGTCTTACTTTGCAAATCAATCACCAGGGTACTATCGTCCACCAGAGTAAGTACTTTCTCGGATGTACCAACAGCAATTATTCTGCCATCTGCAACAGCAAGACCTGAAGCCACTGATTCCTGCTCATCGAGAGTAATGATCTTTCCATTGATATAAACACTATCAGCGGAGCGGGACTCATCAGTTTGAGAGCAACCCACCACACAAGCCAAGACTAACACTAATAAAATTGAATATCGTTTATTCTTCTCCATCACTAATCCCCTCTGTATCCTTAATAGCAAGCCCAACAAGTAATCATCATCACCATACCATAACTGATTACGCAAGAATCATGCTGACACATCTGTGACAACCCTGTAAATAGTCTTCATCAGATATCGAATCGATCAACTTAGCTATTGATCCTGTGAGCTAATAACAACGTATTTCTTGGTAGGCGGAAGAGGAGAAACAGTATGACAATCAGCCTTTCAAAACTGAACAAATACTTCTGCGTTGACAAACTCATTTATCATTCTGTCGATCTTGCGTTGTATCAGGTCTCCGCTCTGGTGGAAGGCGAGGAACATTATGTTACAGACGACAAAAATGTTTTACTCCGCTCATCTAATCTCATCAGTTTACAGAAGCTACTTCAGAATGTGGCTGCTGACACTGCTGTGCTTCGCCATACCAGCGCCTACGATGAGATGATCGGCTCGCCGCCAAAGGCGGGCTCAAACGCTCTTGAGGTTCCGCTGTCTGATAATCAGCTGTATTAAATAAACCATTTACTTTGTCTCGCTTGTGTTTAAACTTGCGGGCTTACTTAGCTCAGGGTCTCTTTTTAATCATGACGTTAAAGACAGTGAAAGAAACGGTAATGGCGGCGCCATTTCTCCTTATATCCATCGCGGTTTTTGCCGGCGAGACGAACACTGAGGAGACATCGACTAAAAATACTTTATCAGAGACCATAGTCGAGACCGTTGTGGTGACAGGCAGGCGATCAGAACAAGCCTTGACCGGACTGATAGGTGCCGTAGGTCAAGTCTCGGGAGAGGAAATCAAGCGCATTGCCCATGCTCATATCAGCCAAACTGCAGGCCGCCTTCCCGGTGTCTGGTTGAGTCGCGGCAATGGTCAGGAGCTGCTCGCCTCAGTGAGATCACCCGTGTTTACCGGCGCTGGAAGTTGCGCTGAAATCTTGACCACAGAGGATGGCTTACCGATCAGACCAACGGGCATGTGCAATGTCAATCAATTGTTTGAGGTAAACACTGAGCAGGCCTCTGGATTGGAAGTATGGCGCGGTCCGGGAACCGTGTTTTACGGCTCCAATGCGATGCACGGCGTTATTAATACTCTCTCTCCAGTGGTGGAATCAAATTCCTTGGACGTAGAATTGGGTAGCCACAACTACCGAAGAGTCAAAATTGGCTGGCAAAATAGTGTCAGAAATCAGCAGTTTCAAATTGCAGCAAATGGCGTGTCTGATGGTGGATTCAAAGACCAGTCGGGTTTCGATCAGCAAAAAATGACCATGACCCACCAATGGAGTGGAGCCAACATTGAAACCAAGACTCTTCTCTCAGCGGTGAATCTCAATCAAGAGACAGCGGGTTACATCAAAGGTCTTGATAGCTACAAAGACAACGCAGTGTGGAAAACTAACCCCAATCCCGAGGCCTTCCGTGATGCCTCAGCACTGAGGCTATCAACCTCCATTGAAAGGCAGCTGGGAACTGACACTACTTCATCGCAATTAATGGTTAGACCATATATTCGTCGCAGTAATATGACATTTTTACAACACTATCTGCCCGGCCAGCCTCTGGAAAAAAACGGGCAAACCAGTGCAGGGGTGCAAACTCACTATAGCTTTACCGCTCAATCCGCAAAAATTTGGCTAGGGCTGGATAGTGAATGGGCAGATATGTTCGTCGAAGAGTTTCAGGAAAACCCCTTGGGCACGGCGGACAATGTCCGTTTTCAAGGACAACACTACGACTTCAGCGTAACCAGCAAACAGTACGCGCTTTTTGTTAACGCCGAGTGGTCGTTAAGCGAAAACATCGCCTTGGAGGCTGGACTGCGCTATGAATCGCTCAAGTATGACTATAACAACAAAATGATAGACGGTAGCTCCAGAGACGATGGAAGCTCATGTAACTCGTCAACCGGCAGCTGTCGCTACTACCGACCCTCAGATCGAACCGACACCACCGATAATTTAAACTATCAGCTCGGTGCCAATTATGAAGTCAATGCAACAACGAATTTCTACACACGCATCGCAAGTGCCTACCGTGCGCCGCAAATAACCGAGCTGTATCGTCTGCAAAAAGAACAGAGCATTGAGCTGGTGAAAGCTGAGAAAGTTAATAGCTTGGAAATGGGTATCAACTTTGAATCGGAATCCTGGGCGGCACAGCTGTCGCTTTATGCGATGCACAAAGATAATGTTATTGTTAAAGATACCAATAGTTTTGTGGTTAACGACGGCAAAACTCGTCATCAGGGCATAGAATGGAAGTCGAAATATATACTCAATGACAACTGGCAGTTGACAACATCGGGAACCTGGGCGAAACACACCTATGACTATACTCGACTATATGGTGACATCGATATCAATGGCAATGATATAGACACTGCACCGCGCAGACAGGGAAGTGTCCAGTTACTTTACCAACAAAACAATCGAAGCTTTGAGTTGGAGTGGGTTTACTTGGGTGTATATTATCTGGATCCGCAAAATAACCATGAATACCCGGGGCATAACCTAGTCAATCTCCGCGCTGACAGAGCTTTGGGAGTTTGGGATATTTCAGCCCAACTGACTAACCTCGCTGACCGGCGCATAGCAGATCGTGCCGATTATGCATTTGGTAGCTACCGCTATTTTGTTGGTGAAGGGCGGGGGGTGATGTTGGGAGTTAAACGGCAGTTTTAACGCCGCGCACTGGTGCCCTATGTCAGTCAGTGCAGATTAATACTGGCGTGTCAGTTGTCACCAAATCGAACAAATTGATGACATCGGTATTGACCATGCGTATGCAACCATGAGACGCTGGGCTGCCAATAAGATACTCTTCGTTGGTGCCATGGAAGTAGATATACCGCTCGAAAGTATCCACGTCACCCCCCTGATTAATACCAGGTTCTAGGCCGGCAAGCCGAAGGATCCTGCTCAGAATGTAATCCTCTGAGCTTTCTTCCTCGGGCTTTTGTGTCTCAATCGGAACAATATCTCCTGTCGGGACTCTACCCACAAAACACATGCCGATGGGCTGATCAGCACCGATGCATTCGCATATTTTGTGCAAGCCGCTCGGGGTCCCATAACTGTCCTTCAGATTGCTGGAGGGCAAGACCGATGTGGAAACCACATAGGTCTCTATCAGCGAAAGTGATCGATCGAGCAGATAGCAACATTGGCGGGCAATATCAACGTGCAATGCGAAGTTTACGCAGGTGTTATCAGATAGGTAACGCTGTAATTTTTCCGTTTTCATATACCAGAGTTCAATTCAACGAGATTGTCTAGAAAGCACTATAGACTATAATTCAACACTCATAACTATCGCCTTATTCACGGGTAAAAAAGCGTTGCGGCGGAGTCGCAAAGTTACTCCCTTTGCGATCCCGCCTCACCCATGCATTAAAGAATCACTATAAACCCATAAACCCGAAGACCAAATAATATATTTCGATTCACAAATGATAATTTTGAATCATTAAATTAATCTGTACTACATTACTAGCTCTCAATTATTTTAACGTTGGCGCGCCACTATGCGAAGTTACACCGCTCTGACGGAGAAGTCGATGACAACATAGTCAACTCATGCAACGTTTTACATGAATGACGAAGAGTGTAAGTGTCTCTCGTTATCTCAAGATCGAGTAGAAAACTTGCTACTTTGCAATTGTCAGGCATTGTGACAATAGGCCCTACCTGCTCTGTAGCGCCACCGCGGCGCTTTAAAATAACGCCCATAACTGGGGTAGCAGTGACAAAGATATTGCGCCGATTAAATCCATCCCAAGTAGAATCGACAGCAGTGGCTAACAATAGATCGAGAACTGTTACGCCGCATTCACTCAAATTTTTATGACGGTATTTCAAATCAATCGCATTTCTAGACACCTCAACTGCTGAGCGCTTTTTGATATCCTCAATACTTCCTGAGATAGTCTCCAGAAAGTATCTGTCCACCATCCACTCATGCCTACTATCAACAAGTCTTATAGTTCCTATGACCTCGCCGCGGTCATCTTCGACACAGACCATGGCAGCATACTCATCAAACTCGTCTATCTCTCGACCATCTGCTGCTTCGGGAACCCATTTTAGTTCTTCGCTATAAACCTTATGTCGAAGCCGGTAAGCTTTATCTTTTTGTTCTTGGGTTACGGCAATATAGCTACGGTAGCCTGGGATGGTAAAACCTATCTCAGAATTATTCTTTGAAGAGCCAGATT
>Ga0206127_1000231_pt1 | contig 72628 bp, 57 predicted proteins | sample Helgoland_Spring_6_FD_148646 | JGI IMG/M metagenome (GOLD analysis project Ga0206127, IMG submission 148646) | Pelagic subsurface seawater microbial communities from Kabeltonne, Helgoland, North Sea - Helgoland_Spring_Bloom_20160419_1 | ecosystem: Environmental > Aquatic > Marine > Epipelagic ...
CACTGGTGAGCTACGATGAGTAGTGTCATCAATACCAGCAACACACTGATATGCGTGGCCCTCGAGGACGAACTGCCGCCGCGGCTTTTGCAAGGTTGGCAGGTTATTTATACCGGCGTCGGTAAAATTAATGCAAGTCTGGCCATTGCCGAGGTCTGCGTCATCAACAAACCCGAGTTAATCATCAATTTTGGCACCGCCGGCGCCACGAAACCCAATATCAGTGGACTGGTTGAGATCACCGAGTTCAAACAGCGAGATATGGACGCCAGAGGACTGGGTTTCGATCTCGGTGAGACCCCTTTTGAGGATGAGCAAACTATCTGTTTTGACAGAGATGGGCTGTCCTGTGGCACCGGCGACTCCTTTGTCATGAATCCACCCGAATTGAAAACTGACGTGGTGGACATGGAGGCCTATGCGCTGGCCAAATATGCACATCGACAGGGTATTAATTTCCGTTGTTACAAGTATATTTCCGACAATGCCGATGGCGAGGCCGCTGCAGATTGGTCTGCGGAAGTACGCAAAGGAGCTGAGGCCTTCATTAATCAGGTTTTAATGTCGAGTTAAAACCCGGTGACGCCTGTGGGGACAGCGGGATAATCTCCCACCAGCGGCGCGCCCGCCTCAACCGTTGCAATGGCCGTTTCAATAATATCCAGCGCGTTGATAAACACGTCTTTATTCATGTTTAACGCGGGATACATTCGCACGGTGGGCTCTGTATCACAGATGGCCCAAACACCATTTTTGAGCATTTCGTTGCGCACGGTTCGGGCAACAAAACTGTCATCGTAATCATCGCCAAACTGCTCTTTGTGCGGATGAGTAAAAGAAATTCCCATCAACAGCCCAAGACAGCGAACGTCATTGACAATCTCGTATTGGTCAGGCCATGCGGCCATTCTCGACTGTGCAATATCGGCCAAGGCTGCCGCCTGTTCAACCACATTGTCACGGGCAAAGATCTCTAAAGTCTTAAGACCTGCGGCACAGCCGGCAGGTGTCCCTGCGAAAGTACTGCCCGCGCTGGCCCTGGGGTTATCACCGAGAATCTCATCTCTGGCGGCAACACCAGCACAGGGCTCGATACCACCGGAGAGGTTTTTGCCCACCACCATCATATCGGGAATAACATCATAGTGATCAATACCCCACATTTTTCCGGTACGGCCAAGCCCGGTGAGGACTTCATCGACAATCATCAACCAGTCCTGTTGGTCACAAATGCGCCGTATGCCCCGAATAAAATCTAGCGAGGGAATCCAGTTACCGCCCTCAGCCAGCCCCGGCTCCACCAATATGGCAGCAATATTTTCCGCCGGTACAATATATTCTGGGATATGTGATTCGAGGTAGTGCAAGCAGTAATCAACATATTGTTGATGGCTCATGCCCGCAGGAATATTTTGTGAGTGAGGATAAGGCGCTTTGATCACTGACCCATCCCATGGTTCCATGTAGAGGTTGTGTTCACTGGTGTAACCACTGATCATCTTTGTGCCCATACCAGCACCGTGGAACGATGAGGTGAAGCTAATGATGTATCGTCGCTTTTTATAGCACAGCGCAGTATGCACTGCAGACTCCACCGCTTCAGTGCCAGACACCTCGAAGGTAAACCGTGGCAACTGTTTTCCCGGCATAATCTCAGCCAGTTTTTCCGCCAACTCAAATCTCAGCGGATGCTCCCAGTGATACCCATAGCGCTGGTGGGCATCATGCACGGCTGACAATATCTCAGCATGACAGTTACCCAAGGCATTGGTAGCCCAACCATTTTGAAAATCTATATAGCGATTACCGTCCAGATCCCAGACATAGTCACCCTCGGCCCTGTCCAAAACAATCTGTGCCGGCGGAATAAATCCCCTTGCCGCGGACTTTTTGGCGGCGGCATCATAGGTTAAGCCATGTCGAAACAGTGGCTTGCCCGACGCAATACGGGCGGCGGTTTTGGGTCCCGGTAAATCGTAAGCCATAGTAGAGTTCCTATTTTAAATTGACTGGATAAACCGAGGGAATGAATTCATAGCGGCGAATTCAGGCCAAGGGTTGATAAATTTTTCCGTGTAACTCACTATACAAGCATATAGTGTATTAAACAGGCATTCAATCAATCCAATGCGAGGGATTTCGCTATGGCAACCAATAGCGCCGCCAACCAAAATGATCGTCGACATCTATTAATCGATGCCACCATCACTGCAATCGCCGAATACGGATTGTCAAAGCTGACACTGGCAAAAATCAGTGCTATTGCCGGGGTCACCGCCGGAACGGTCAATTTCCATTTCGATAGCAAAGAGACCCTATTGCTCGAAACACTGAATTTTGTCTCCGATGAATTTGATAGCAGCATCGCCAACGCGCTCAAGCTGGCGGGTGCAGATCCGGCAAAACGATTACACGCTATTATTAATGCCTCGCTGGATCCAGAGATCACCGAACACCGAAAGATGGCTGTATGGCACGCTTTTGATTCAGAGAGCCGAGGCAGGCAGGATTATCAGCGTATTCGCGGCAACCTCGACCGTCAAAATTTCAAACTGATCTTAACTCTTTGCGAACAAATTATTCAAAATGCCAACAAACAAAATGAAATAAGTGCCCGCGCCATTGCCAATGCTATCTCTGGAATCACCGACGAGGTCTGGAAGGAAATATTGTTCGCTGGCGAGAGCTACGATCGCGACGATGCTCGCCTTGTGTGCAGAAGCTTTCTCGCCAGCGTATTCCCCTGGTGTTATGAAATGCCTATGGATCCAAAAGAGCATGAGCAATCAGCGTCTGACTTCTCTCTCTTTCAGGCGACGCTTGATGATGTGGATGACCTGGCCATTTTATTTGATCAGTACCGCCAATTTTATGAAGAGGATGCAGACTTAACACTGGCAAAAAATTATCTGCTAGCGCGCCTAAGCGACGCCAGCTCAGTGGTTTTTATCGCCAGATCAGGCAAAGGAGTGGCACTTGGATTTACTCAGCTGTACGCCACCTTTTGCAGTGTTGAAGCGGCTCCCATCTTGGTTCTATACGACCTCTTCGTTGACGCTGAGTGTCGCCGCCTCGGTGTCGGAAAAGCGTTGATGAACCGAGCTCAAGCCCACGCCACAGATAGCGGCGCGGCACGCATTGATTTGGAGACGGAAACGAACAATGTCAACGCTCAACGGCTCTATGAAACCCTAGGCTATGTGCGTGAAACCGAATTTTATAAATATTCCTTATCGCTATGAATCCATATTTGGGTCTGAGGCCATAAGATAAATTAACTCCAATCCGATGGTCGCGCCTGCCAGTGCGGTGATGTCGGCATGATCATAGGCGGGTGCCACCTCAACCACATCGGCAGCGACAATATTTAAACCGGCCAAACCGCGCAAAATTTTGAGCGCTTTATCAGTAGTCATACCCCCAACTACCGGCGTTCCAGTACCAGGCGCATAAGCCGGGTCTAAACAGTCAATATCAAAGGTCAGATACACGGGCATGTCGCCCACGCGCTGTTTAATCTGAGAGACTATATGATCCACCGAAAGATCATTAGCCGCGGCTGCATCAATAACCTTAATGTCTGCATCTGTTGAATACTCGGTACGAATACCTATCTGGATTGAATGTGCTGGATCAATTAAATTCTCTTTAGGAGCGGTGTAGAACATGCCACCATGATCATACTCTGCGCTCTCTTCATAAGTGTCCGTATGCGCATCGAACTGCACCAGCGCAACTTTACCACGACCTTGGTGCACCGCCCTCAGTTGCGGTAAGGTCACAAAGTGATCGCCACCAAAGCAAAGGCTCTTTTTGCCCTGTTGATGAACATTGCCCACATGCTTAATAATCGTCTCTACCGCTTCAGAAGAATCACCAGGGGCAAATTCCACGTCACCATAGTCAATAACATTAAGCTTATCAAAGGCATTAAAGGTCCACGGCCAACGTTTTTCTTCCCAACGCAAGTTTGCTGATGCCCTTCGCACTGCCTGTGGCCCGTGACGAGTGCCTGCTCTACCGGTGGTGGCAAGATCATAAGGAATCCCCATGATGACGAGGTCAGACCCTTCAATATCTCTAGAGATGGGTACGCCCATGTAACTAAAGGTGTTCGCAAACATTGAAAAGCTGTCAAAAAGTTCTTTATTAGACATGTACTACCTCGTGACGCTTAATTAAGCGTTTTAGTTAATCGGTCCAAATGCCCTGCTCTCGAAGATCGTTTAAGGTCAGTTCTAACCCCAGACGAAGTGTCGAGACCAACTCATCTACTTGTTGCCCAGTAATAATCAGTGGCGGTGAAATGATACAAATATTAATGAATGGCCGCACCAATAATCCCAACTGCTGACAATGCTGGTCCACCATATCACCGATGGCGTAATCTTTAGCCAAAAGGTCCTCTTCATTGCGCCCTTCTATGGTCATTTCAACGGCTGCCATTAGCCCCTGACCCCGCACATCACCCACCAATGGAATATCTTTCAGGGTTCTTAGTTGCTGCTGAAAATAGGGTCCAATTTGGTGCACATGGCTGAGCAGGTTCTCTCGCTCAATAATGTCCCAGCTGGTAAGTGCCGCAGCACAGGCCACCGGACTACCTCCCCAGGTATACCCATTGGAGTAGAGACAGCCGTCAGCATTGTCGCCGCTAAAGCTGGCGAGAAAGGTTTCCGACACGGCGTAACCACCCATGGGGATATAACCAGAAGTGACCCCTTTGGCAAAAATTATCATGTCTGGCACCACACCAAATACAGCTTCAGAGGCAAACCAATGCCCAAGACGGCCAAATCCGGTGACCACTTCATCGGCAATATAGGTGATACCGTGCTTCTTCACCGTCTGCCAGCAGCGCTGATTGTAGTTAGCCGGTGGAACAATCACACCACCGCTGGCGAGAATGGGTTCGGCGATAAAGCACATAATATTATCTGCCCCCACGTCGAGTATTTTTTGCTCTAATTCTTCAATGAGAAAATCACAGAAAGCCTCTTCTGTGGCAAATTCTGGATGATAAAAATGACAGGGCGCAGAGAGAAAATGAATACCTTCCTTTATCGTATCCATGGCTGACTTATCGCGCTCCTTACCGGTCACCGACGCGGACAAAAACGTACTGCCATGATAGGCCTTCTCGCGCGTCAGAATATGCTTGCGATGAGGTTTACCCTGAATATTGCTGGCTAATTGACACAGGCGCAGCGCTGAATCTACCGCGGTTGATCCACCGGTGGTAAAGAAAATTCGATTCAAGTCACCGGGAGTTTGCTCGGCAATACGCTGTGCTAGCTGTACTTCTCTGTTACTAATCACAGAAAATGATGTGGCATAGCTGAGGGTCATAATTTGTTCAGCCACTGCGTCGGCAATTTCTCGACGTCCATAGCCTGTCTGCATGCACCACATGCCAGCGGGGCCATCTAACAGCCGGTTGCCCTCTGCATCAAATATATAAACGCCGTCACCTTTAACAATCACTGAACTGTGCTCATCTTCCCCTATGCTGGAGAGATCACCCCAGGGGTGCAGCAGGTGCTGATTGAACTTTTCTCTAAAATTCTCACTATCCATGGATATTACCTTTGTAACTAGAGCTGCAGCGTTTTGGCCCAGCAGGTATAGAGTTGCTCCGCCACCTGATTTAGTTTGACAACATTGTTTTTCAAAGATGCGCGTATCTGTTGATAATTTTGTTTGGTCGCGGTGGTTTCCTGCAAATCATCCCGCCACCGAGTAATCCAATCGGTTATCAGAGGCTCAGTCATTTCCGCGTGACACTGCATGGCGAGGACGTTTTCACCAACGCTGTAAGCCTGATTTTGACAGTGCTCTGAGGAAAATAACAGCACCGCCTGTTGCGGCAGCGAAAATGTCTCGAAGTGCCAGTGGAACATGGGAAAGGGTCCATCTATGGTTCCCAGCCATTTCTCAGCTTTCGCATTGAGCTGTCGGTGACAGCTGTGCCAACCCACCTCACCAGTGGGGTGTGCTGTCACATCCGCACCCAAGGCTACGCTGATCAGCTGCCCGCCGAGACAGTGACCGAGGACTGGCACATTGGCAACAATCGCTTGGCGGATCAGCTCTATCTCCTGCTTGATCCAGGGAATATTATCGTTGGCGCTCATCACCCCACCCATCAATACCAGCCCCGCAACTGTGTCGTCTAAGCTGGGAACAGGTTCATCAAGGTAACTGCGAATAATGCGGTAGGGTATCTGACGACGGTTGAGGAAATCGCCGATATGACCTGGGCTTTCATCATCCATATGCAGAAATATAATAACCTCTCGATTGACAGCCAAGGTTAGATGGCATCCAACATTTTGTACCACATCATCCCCATCGCCATAAATGGACGACGGAACAGTTTGCCGCCGGGCCATGGCAGATGGAACATCTTGTTCATCAAATCAAAGCGATAGGTGTCTCCGGCAACGGCTTCCGCCAGTATGCGCCCGGCCATATGCGTCGGTGCCACACCGTGACCCGAGTAACCGCTGACATAGAGTACATTGGAGTCTTTGATGCGACCAATTTGCGGCATTCTGCGAATGCTGATAGCCATGTTACCAGCCCACTTGTAATCGATACCCACTCCGTTTAACCCGGGGAACACTTTTTCCATTTTGTTGCGCATGATCTCTTTGGCATTGGCCGGTTCTAAACCAGTGTAGTTTGCCAGGCCACCAAAAATAAGTCGCTTGTCTGCGGAGAGACGATAGTAATCAAGCGCTGTTCTGGAATCGCAAACTGCCACATCGCGGGGCATACAGAGGGCAATTTGCTCGTCAGATAAAGGTTCGGTAGCAATCATAACGCTGGTGGAAGGCAATACACGTTTATCGATGGAAGGCACCAGATCACCCATGTAGGCGTTACCACAAAGCACCACTTGATCTGCAGTAATCTGACCTTTTTCGGTTTTCACCACCGGTCTTTCACTGTATTGGATATCAATCACCCGCGACTGTTCAAATATTTGCGCACCCATTTGCTCAGCAGCCCGAGCCTCACCAATACACAAATTGAGGGGCTGGATATGGCCCCAATCCTCTCTGTAGTATCCGCCAAGATAGAGTTCTGAATTAATGTACTGCCGAACCTCATCGCGATTCAATAGCACCATTTCTGGTTCATCTTCAGCCCACTGACGGTAATCTTTTAGGTGTCGATTTTTCAGTGCTACCTCGCAGTAACCCCACTTTAAGTCACACTGAATGTTGTACTTCTCTATTCGCTGTTTGACAATATCCACACACTCATAGGACATTTTTTCCACCGCGTCCACACCCTCGTCACCTATATTCATGCGAAAGGCACTGGGGTTACGACCAAAACCACCAATAATTTGGCCTCCATTGCGGCCCGAGGCTCCCCAGCTGATGCGATTGGCCTCAATCAACGCGACCTTGTAACCCCGTTCACACAATTCCACAGCAGTGGAGACGCCGCTGAATCCAGCGCCCACAATGGCCACGTCAACATCTACCGAGCCTTCCAATTGAGGGTAGTTAGTAACCCAATTAGCGGAGGCCGCGTAATAAGACGGCGCGTGCTCTGTAGTGTCAACGGTGGCTTTTAAAAACATGATAAATCCCTAAGAGGTCAGTTAAGTTGTAGCTGTGACAGAGCTTTCAAATACCATGTCACAAATTCATTGAGTGTCGATTCGTGTTCCGGATGATAGGGGCCAGGCTCAAAAAAATGCGAATTCACCCCTTCATTGTTGCGCAAAATAATAAATTCATCTTCCAGTGTGGTGTTATGCCACAACCAGGTTAGCTCCTCTTCGGTGTAGTCCACCCCCTCCACCGCATCGCCATTGACATACCAAACCAACTCCATATCAGTTTCAGTGATACTCCGAGGAATAAATCGGTAGAGCACACAGTGATCTGGGTAATTGAGCATAAATGTCAGCGGCCCCATTTGGAAATCCCCCGCCCCACCATCGTAGCCCTTCATATGACCCATCAGTGGTGCCACCGGCTTTCCATCTCTACCGCCGGACTCAAAGCCATCATAAAGTGCGTAGCGACTGTGATATGAACAGGCACCAAAGGCCGACGCATCGTTGTAGTAACCATAGTATTCGTCGGCAACCCCAGCAACACCAGTGGCTTCTTCGGATCGCGCTAACATGGCTTCATTGATGGGCTTCACCTTGTGCGCCAACGCCTGAAGCGTGTGTAATTTGGCGTAATTTTTGTGTGAGCTGGCACAGTGGTAGCACTCCAGATAATTCTCTAGACAGAGCTTCCAATTGGCATCGACTCTGTAGGTCTTGGCAGCTGCCACTTTGGCATTGGCCAAATCATAAGCACCCAGTTGGGCCTCAATCTTTTTCAGCGGTGCAGTAAAGTCTGCCGCCTGGGGATCACAATTGATATAGATCATGCCTTGGAAAACCACCGATCTGACCTGTTTTAAACCATAGTCTTCAAGCTTAAAACCGGGCACATCATGCATGTCTCTGGCGGCCTTCAAAGCGCCATCATTGCCGTATCCCCAACCATGATAGGGGCAGACGAAGCTGCGTCGATTACCCGCTTTTTCCTCACAGACGCGAGCTCCTCGATGTCGACAAATATTGTGCATGGCACGAATCTCTCCACGATTATCTCGGCAGATAATAATGGAGTCTTCACCTATATCGAATAAAAAATAATCGCCCTTGTCTGCGATCTGACTGACATGGCCGGCGTAAATCCAGCTTTTATAAATAATGGTTTCCAGTTCAGCTTGGTAGGTCACATGAGAACGGTAGAAATAGGGGTCAATAGCGAAACCTGGCTTTTGCAATTGTTGAGCAGCCTTCTCCACCATTTTTTGTTTGGTATCTAATACATCTGTCGCGATAAATTTCATAGTCATTGCCTAGTCTTTGACGGCGTTAAACGCCTGTTCTTTTTCTTTAACTATACAATATTTTTTTAAATGAGCATATAGTCAATTAAATGGTTATTTAATTGCACGCTACCGTACCGATAAAGGCTCATATGCGCAGACCAAACAAAAATCACATCGAACGCAAATACCAGTTGTAATCTATATTGGACACCTGTGCCATGAACTCTTCACATTCGCCACGACGCACAGTACCAAAAAGACGGCAATACTCTTCTCCCAGATACTGAGGTAGCACAGCACTGCTATCAAACTCGTCCAACGCGACAGGCCACCAGCGTGGGAGAGTGATCTCCTCCTCTATCTCTTCCCCTTCGGTGATCATAACCCCCGGGTCGCAACCCTGACTTATTCCGTGATGCACACCAGCGACAATGGCAGCCATGACTAAATAAGGGTTGGCATCGGCGCCAGCGACACGATGCTCGACACGGCAATCTTGAGTTCCGGAAACCGGGATTCGAAGAGCCACATCGCGATGGTTGTAACCCCAGTTGGGAGTTAGCGGGGCGAAGTTTCCCGGTATCAGGCGACGGTAAGAATTGGCATTTGGAGCAAAAATTGCCATAGCATCGGCCATTGTTTCTGCCAGTCCACCAATGGCATGGCGCATAGTCTCAGATATTGCTGGTGTTGCCGTGGAATCGGGATCAGCGAATATGTTGGTTCCGTCGCCATTGTAGAGGCTGAGGTGGATATGCAAGCCATTGCCGGCCACGTCCATAAAAGGTTTAGCCATGAAGGCCGCCGCCATACCATGCTGTCGAGCAACACCCTTGACGATACGCTTCAACAACACGGCGTGATCGCAGGCCAGTACAGGGTCATCGACATGGTGTAGGTTGATTTCAAATTGCCCGGGAGCGAACTCGGAGTGCACCGTGGTCATGGGCACATTTTGCAGTTCGCAGGCTCGCCTGACATCTTCAAGAAAATCGTCGTTATCCCAGAGGTCCTCCGGCATGGCGTACTGGGTTCCCGTTTGCTCCACACTGGTACCCGGCACCTTAGCCAACACCGGTTCGGGCACTGCGCCATCGCCTGGCTTGATTAAATAAAACTCCATCTCGGTAGCCACTACAGGTTTAAGGCCCATGGCATAGAGAGGCTCCAAGGCTCTAATCAGTATGTTACGAGAGTCAAACTCGGCCGGACGGCCATCCAGCTCTGTAAAAGTAGCCAATACCTGAGCAGTATCTGACTTGACCCAACTAATGGGTGCCAAGGTGTTGGCAATAGGGTGAATAAGCTTATCCGGGTCACCCTCGGCGTTAACAAAGTCTGCCTCATCGCAATATTCACCCAACACATTGAGTATGGTTGTGGACGCAGGCCCTTTAACACCACTGCGAAAAAACGTGCCAAACTCACTTGCAGGAATGCGCTTACAGCGAATGATGCCATTCATATCAGGCATCAAAATCTCCAACATTTTGATCTCTGGGTTGGCTGCTACAAATTCAGTTATTTCCGACTCAGATGCAATATTCATTGTTTTTCCCGTTTAATGTCTGTTGAGGCTTCGTTTCTTTTCCAGCACTATCAAGGCATCCAAACCAAGACAACTGTCTTCTGTCACCAACATGGGATTAATATCCACCTCAGCAATCACACCGTTAAATGCCAAGGCAATATCACCGGCAAGAACTGCCATCTCGGCATACTGATGCAGATTGACAGGCGGCCTACCCCTGTAACCTTGCACAAGTTTGGCGAGGTGCAGACCGGTGACTACCTGTTCCACCAACCGTGGTGTAAAGGGTGGCATCAACACCACTGCATCATCTAGCAGCTCAGCATAGACACCGCCGAATCCTACCACCACCATAGGCCCAAACTGCTCATCACTAATGATACCGAGCAGTAATTCCTCACCAGACCGTTTGATCATGGGAGAGACTAACACCTCAGGTCCCAGTCTCACCGCCATATCTCTGTAAGCTTGCTGGAGTGCCTCCACATTAGAGATATCCAGAACCACACCACCGACGTCAGATTTATGGGCAACCCCTGATTTCGCTGTTTTCAACACCAAGGGAAATCTCTGTTTGGTCGCTACCAAAGCCAATTCATCCGAGTTACTAACAGGACTTCCAACAACCATGGGGAGACCAAAATCAGACAAAAATTGTGTCGCTAACAGCTCACCCACGGCGGTCTGCTCACTCAACCGGCTACGCCAGTCAAGGACCTTGTCCGGATCGAGCGCACTGTACCCATGCGCCTTTCGCTTCTTAAAATCTCTATAGGCCAGCAGACATCGAGTGCCAACCAAAAACTGACTCACCCCATCAATCACCGGTAAGTCTCGATGGGATGAATCTATGGCTAATCGGTCACTGCCACTACCTTGCCTATTGGCCACTAAAAAAACCGGTTTACCTGTTTTAAGCTGAGCCTGGTGTAAGTAATCCAAGTAACCGGGATAAATCTGACTGTTGGGACCCCGATCATGCACAACAGCACCCAGTGCCGCCGCTGGATCCATCAACAGATGAGTAAAACAATTTGCCATCTTTTGAGAGGCATCGGCACCTCCAGCACCCCAGCCATCCAACGGATTTATCGCAGGCAACCCCGGATCAAGTAGTTTGTCCAGCGCGATCTCGGATTGTTCCGATAGCTCGGTCAGTGGCACGCCATGCCTGTCGGCTAAGTCCACCAAAAGTTGCCGCTCACCACCGGAGTCATGCAGACACACCAACCCTCCATCTGCAACTGGCTTAGTTTGAGAGAACATCAGTAGCGTGGTTGCCAATTCGTCCATGTCTGCCACCCGCTGAACGCCAAAACGACGAAACACTGCATCATAGGCTCGGTCACTTCCCGCCAGTGCCCCTGAGTGTGACACCGCCAAACGAGCAGCGAGTTCTGTGCGGCCGACCTTGAGAACAACGATGGGAATGTCGCGATCATTAGCCTTTTTAAACGCCGATAGCAATTTGTGGGGATATCGGCTAGTTTCTAAAAATAACCCCACCACTTTGGTTTCCGGCAGATCCAAGGCATAATCTAAATAGTCTTCCATGGACACTGTTAACTCATAGCCACTGGAGACGGCAAAGTTAAACTGAATTCTCTGCTCGCAATCAACGATACCTGACATACCCGCGCCCGATTGACTAATGAGACTAACGTTGCCCGGAAAAGGGTGATCTCTGGTATCAAATCCACCGGCCAGAACGCGATCTCGCACATTGTAAAACCCCATGCCATTAGCGCCGGCCACCAGCAAACCCGCAGCCGTAGCTTTCGCTGTAATGCGCTGCTTTAGGTTGGGGCTACTGTCATCAGCCAACAGCAGTGAAGAAAAAATAGTACAGGCGGGAATACCGAGGGCAATCACCTCATCTAGAGAGGTCTCGATCCGTTGATCACTGATGGCAAAAATTACATGTTCGGGCGGTGTGGGGATATCGTTCAAGCGGCCAAAACAGGGTAGATCGCCAATACAGTCATAGCCCGGGTTCACCGCGTAGATCGCGCCCTCGAAACCGCCCTTGCGGAGATTGACCAACACCTCATTACCAACACTACCGCTCTTTGGCGAAGCGCCGAGCACCGCTATGGAGGAAGGTTTTAAAAGCGGCTGTAGTGGATGACTGTGCATTAAAAATCCGCTGCTGGTGTCTGCCTCTTGCGCGGTGGGTTGAATACAGCGCCTTCAATCACTGTGCACTCAGCCATCACTCTGGTCCACTTGAGCTCACGCTCATAGTAGATCTCTGCCACCAGCTTCTGACCTACTTTGCCATATTTTGTGTCCACCTGAGCGAAAGCAAAATTACTCTTGGCAGTGGGGCACCAGGCTGCAGATGTCACGGTGCCCACTTCTTTATTGCCGGCATAAATAAAGGCGTGTTCCGCCGGCTTATTGCCCTCGACATCGAGATAGACAAAGGCATAACGGGATCCCTCTTCCTTCTCCTTCAGCAGAGCCTTTCGGCCATTGAAAACTGGCTTGTCAAAAGACACCAACCAACCGAGACCCAACTCAAAGGGAGAGCGAGAACGCCCTGTACGTATGGCCTCTTCGGCCGGCACAAAATCTACGCCGGCTTGCAAAAAACCTGTTTCGGTGCGCAACATATCCAATGCTGCACTGCCGATAGCACGGATACCACGCAATTTTCCTGCCTCAAACATAGCATCCCAAAATGCTTCAGCGAGGGCTGGCTCAATCCAAATCTCGTAACCCAAATCTCCCGTGAAACCGGTGCGACTAATCATCACTTCAGACCCTTGAAATGGATACTTTGTCATACCGAAAGGCTTTAAGTTTTCGATACCGGTAAAGCCCATGTCCTTGAACACAGCACAAGAAGTTGGCCCCTGTACTGCCAGTGCTGCCACCTCCGCGGTCTCATCGACGATAGCGACATCGAAACCCTCTGCCGACCACATCAACCAGTCGAGACAGCGCGCGTAAGCACAGAGGCGGTAGTCGTTTTCACCAAGACGAAAAATCGTACCATCATCCATGACTTGACCGTTGTCGTCACACCACACGGTGTAGGCAACGCGATCAATGGCTAATTTGCTGATATCGCGAGTCACTAAACGATTGAGGTAAGCGCCGGCGTCCGGTCCAGTAAATCGGTATTTAATCATTGGCGATATATCGAACACACCGGTGTTGCTTCGCACAGCAAAATATTCCTGCTCCACGCTAGTGTAGGCGGCAGCGCTGCGGTAGCCCTTCCAGTCTTCCCACAGATTAATCTCACAAGCTGCTAAGCACCGAGAGTGGAAAGGCGTCTCTAAAATCATGGTTTCATCATGGGGTATCATGCTGATTTACCTCGTTTAATAATTTCTTTTGCCGCATTGTGGCCAGCCAGACCCATAACACCGCCACCAGGATGATTTCCGGCACTACAGAGGTACAGACCATCCACTGAGGTGCCGTACTGAGAACCTCCAGGGAAAGGTCGCATCATTAAAATTTGATCCAAACTGATCTCTCCATGGTGCCAGTGTCCACCGTGAATATGAAACTGCTCCTCCAAATCCACCGGCGTCAGCAGCTCACTGTGAAGAATTTTTTGCTTCAGATCTGGAGCGAAATCAGATAATCGATCGATTACCAGTTGCTTGAAGTTTTCTTTGTGCTCATCAGTCCAGCCACCGTCCAACTCATAGGGTGCATACTGCACAATCACAGACATCACATGCTTCCCGGCAGGAGCCAAACTGGCGTCGTGAACTGTTGCAAGACTGATATCCATGGCTGGCGCTTGGGAATATTCCCCGTATTTGCAGGCATTAAAGGCAGATTCCACGTAATTCATTGTGGGCGCAATCACTAGCCTCTGGCCGAGTTGAGCGTCAGAAAGTCCAGTAAATAATGGCAAGCTGTCCAGTGCAAGGTGAAGTTTGGCCGCGTCACCTTTCATTCGCATGGTCTTGACCCGTCGCGCCACACCGGTCTCAATATTCGCAAGTCCCACCAACGTATTAAAAGTGGATTTTGGATCCGCGTTCGACACCACGATATCAGCATTGATGACCCTGCCGTCAGATAAAGTAACCCCTGTGGCGCGATCAACATCCACGTTAATTTTTCCTACCTTGATACCCGTCTCGATATCCACACCAACGGCTTTAGCCGCATTACCCATGGCTTTACCCACAGTTCCCATACCACCTTTGACAACCGATGGGCCATTGAATCCATACACATCACCCATTCTTCGATAAAGATAACCATAAACCGTATTGGGCGAGCGTGGACCCATATGCGAACCCAATAGAGAATCTAAACTAATCGCACCCTTGAGCAGCTCGTTATCAAAATTCTCTTCCATCACATCGTAAATATTGATGAGAGCGAGGCGCATCAGATCGCTCATATCCGTTTTGCCAAGCAGTTTCATACCCAGCCCGAGCTTGGCTAGAGTGAGCCTGTCGGTCAAATTACTCTCCACCACCTTAGGCGCCCGACGATTAAAGGCACCCGCCAATAATTTGCAAAACTTCAGCATCTGTTTGTTAAAGGCAACAAACGCCTGCTGGTCTTTATCTGAAACTCCAACGCCAGACAACGTATTACCGCTAATAGTGAGGTGGTTACCATCTTCAGCCAGCGCAATGGTGTCGAGATCTCGAACAGCTAACTCAAGGCCATTGCCGTACAAGTTCAAATCGGACGCCACCTGCGGATTGAGTTGAAACAACCACTGGGCACAGGCCGATACTGAGAACTGATGGAAAAATTCTCTGGTGGATGAGGCTCCACCTAAACTGTCATTGGCCTCCACCACTAACACCGACTTGCCAGACTTGGCCAAATAGGAGGCACAAACTAGTCCATTGTGTCCACCACCCACGACGATGGCATCATAATTTTTATCCGAATTAATCATCGTCATAACCTCCGGGCACAGTGTTGGCCAGCTTTAAATCATACAATATTTCACGGGCAGCATTGGCGCCTGGTGCCGCCATGACACCACCGCCAGGATGGGTACCCGAACTACACATGTACATGCCTTTTACCGGGCCTCTGTATTGCGCATAGCCTGGGAACGGGCGATTAAATAACAATTGATCAAAGGTCAGTTCCCCCATAAAAATATTTCCTTCAGTGAGACCAACTTCGTTCTCGATATCCTGTGGAGTACGAGTTTCACAATGCAAAATGAGGTCTTTAAAATCTGGACTGTAGTTGCCAATTTGGTCAAGCACCGTTTTCTCAAACCCGGCTTTGTCTTCCGCGGTCCATTCGCCGCCATTGATTTTGGGCGGTGCGTATTGAACAAAGACTGACATCATATGCTTTCCCGGTGGCGCCATGGTGGGATCAATCTGAGTGGGAATCAGCATGTCGACATAGGGATCTTTTGACCATGTCTCGGCCTTCCAGTCATCATAAGCTCTCTCCATTTTGAAAAGAGAATCACTAAAATGCTTCTCGCCAAGACACAAAGGGCTATCCTTGGGCAATCCTGTAAACGTCGGCAATCCATCCAGTGCAATATTGAGTTTTCCGGATGACCCGCGAATCTTGAAATTTTTGGCTTTCTTGACCACATCTGCGGGCAGGTCACCCTCATCCATAATTTTCAAGAAAGTCCGCTTTGGATCTAAATTAGATACCACGATATCGGCGTGATATTCATCACCGTTGGCCAGAGCAACACCTTTTGCCTTGCCATTTTTAACAATGATTTGCGCGGCTTCCGCGTCACACTGTATGGTGCCACCAAAGGATAAAAATGCCTTGGACAGCGCTGCCGCCACTGAACCCATGCCACCGCGAGCAAAACCCCAAGCACCCACTGATCCGTCCACATCACCCATATAGTGATGCAAAAGCACATAGGCTGTTCCCGGAGAGTACACTCCCAGTGCGGTACCGATAATACCGCTACCCGCGAGATGTGCTTTGATCACATCTGACTCAAAGTATTCATCGAGAAAATCACCAATGCTCATGGTCCAAAAACGCATAGTGTCAGCCAACCCCTCTTCTCCCATGCTACCGAAGGATTTGGCCAACAGCGCTAACTCTTTGAGATCCTTTGGCTTGAGCGATGTAGGATCTGGGGGTGTGCGCATGAGGAAAGGACGAATCAGACGCGTCTGTTTCATGACGTCCGCCTCATAGCGTTCATAGGCACTGGCATCGCGCTTAGAATGACGGGCTATTTCGCGCAGTAACCGCTCGTGATCGGCGTGATTACCAAAGTAATCACCATTTTCCTTGAACGTGACACCGCCGCCATAGGGCACCACCTGGAGGCCATGACGTGGCAACTCCAAATCTCGAATAATTTCCGGTCTCAACAAACTGCAAACGTAAGAACAGTTGGAGTATTTCCAGTTCGGATAGAGCTCTCTGCTGACGGTGGCACCGCCAATGTAGCCATTTTTCTCCAATACTAGAACGTTGAGCCCAGCTTTGGCCAAGTAGGCGGCATTAGCTAAACCATTGTGTCCAGCGCCGATAATAATTGCATCGTATTTGTTCATAAACTTAGGGTTACTCCAAACAATCAGCTCATCGCCTTTTAGTTGCCTCGATATTTCCGTTCAAGAATGCCAAAAATAAAAACCCCTGTCTACGCAAATGAATAACTATTCATTCAGTTGCGGAAGAATCATCAATAGTTTATGGTCTTATATCTGAGTTCTATTTCAGATACCCGACATGGTATTTTTGACACTGCATGCACTGGAATAAACTGATGGAAGCTGTGAAATCAAAACCCAATGACACACCTCGGGCAATGCCGAAAGAGGCTCGACGGCGGCAACTCATTGATGCCACCATCAACAGTATCGCCGAAAAAGGGCTTTCTGGCACCACCATGGCCGATGTCACCCAGCAAGCCGGCCTGAGCATGGGCATTGTCAATCTTCATTTTCAAAGTAAAGAAAAGTTACTCGTAGAGACATTGCGCTTCATCTCTGACGAATACACCAGTGGTTTAAACAATATTTTCGCTGATGAACTCATGACTGTTGAAGAAAAAATAATTGCTCACGTTGATTTTGACTTCAGCCGACTGATCACAGACCGCAACAAACTCGCGGTGTGGTTTGCTTTTTGGGGTGAAACCAAATCGCGTCCTACCTACCTTTCTATCTGCGCCAACTACATTAACGAAATTGCAATAAACCTCACTCATCTTTTTGCCCTGCTCAAAGATCAGGGTAACTATGAGATGGTGGATCCTGAATTGGTGTGCACCTGTTACACCGCCTTGTCCGATGGGCTATGGCTGGATTTGCTGGTAACACCAAAGGGCTTGAATCCCAGCCAAGCTCGCGCCATCGCCATGCATTATTTGCGCACCCAATTTCCGAAACATTTTTTAACCGACTAGATACATCAACCAGAGGGTCAGCAGTATGCAAATTCAACATCGCCAAAGCACACTAGACTGGCAGGAAAAAGTTCGCCAGTTTGTCGATGCGGAGCTTATTCCCTGGGAAATAGAAGCTGAGATGAATCAAGGTGTTATCCCAGAATCGGTCAGCAAAAACATGCTGGACAGAGCCGTTGCTCTGGGGCTATCAAAAATGGACGCGCCAAAAGCGCATGGCGGCTTGGACATGAGTATGGTGGATCAGGTTGCCGCATGGGAAGAGCTGGGTCGGGTTACCAATGCGCTGTGCTGGTGTTTCCCAGAAGCACAACACTGGATGTATGATGCCTGCGAAGGCAACGACTACCAGATAAGCACCTACCTCAACGGCCTACTTGAGGGTCGTATGCGCGAGTGTTATGCCATTACCGAGGCTGAGTCGGGATCCTATGAAGTGACCAACACCACCGCCACAGCTTGCCATGGTGGCTACCGCATAAACGGCGAAAAATGGTTCGTCACTACGGCTAACATGGCTGACTTTTTCTTTGTTCAAGCCAATACTGAGTCCGGAGAGGCGCTGTTTTTCGTCGATATCAATGCGCCGGGTGTGTCCATGGTGGAGAATCCTGCTTTTTCCCATACATTCCCATCCCATCACCCTACCTACAGATTTAACAATGTATTTGTCGAAGAAAAAAATCGTATCGGCGGTCCTGGTTCAGGCATGGATTACAGCCGCAGTTGGTTTCGGCATGAGCGACTGACCATTTCAGCACGCATGCTTGGCGCGGCGAAACGGATGATTGAAGAGGCCACGGCTTGGGCCGCACAACGTGATATCCAGGGAGAGAAACTGATCGAAAAACAAGCCATTCAATTTAGCTTGGCCGATTGCGTTACCGAGCTCTGGGCAGCCAAACTGATGGTTTATGAGGCCGCCGAGGCCCATGATCGCAACGACGATCTAAAATCACTTCATGCCCGCTGCTCCATGGTAAAACTGTATTCCACTGAAATGGCCAATCGGGTGGCCGACCGCTGCCTACAAATATGGGGAGGTCGCGGCTATCGACGCGACAATGCTGTGGAACGCTTCTTCCGTGAAGTCAGGGTTGATCGAATCTGGGAGGGCAGCAGCGAGATGCAACGTATGGTGATTGCTCGTGCGCTGCAGAAGCGCGGTCTGGAGGGGATCTAATGTGTTAGGAATTAGGCATCTGTGCACTTTTCTTGTCCCTCTGTTGGCGAGCCTGGTAACTCTTCCGGCCAGCGCCATGGATTTAGGAGCTGAAGTCTCCGAGCAGGCGCTCATTGAAGCCGCCAAAAAGACGCCAACTAAACTGAACATATACAATTGGTCAGACTATATAAATCCCGAAGCCATTCCAGATTTTGAGCGCGAATTTGGCATTCAGGTCACCTACGATATTTATGATTCCAGCGAAATCGTAGACACCAAATTGATGACCGGCAACAGTGGCTACGATATCGTGGTTCACGCCTCATCATTTACCGCACGATTGGCGCCAGCCGGTATCTTCCACCAGGTTGACTTTGATAGGCTACCCAACTGGCATCATCTAGATCCAACCTTAATCCGCAAGGCAGATGAAAAATACAGCAATGGCCTGCAGGGCGTACCCTTTTTTTGGGGTACCACCGGCATTGCCTACAACGTCAACCTGATTAAGCAGCGCATGGCCGATGCGCCGGTGGACAGCTCAGCACTGATTTTCGATCCCGAGGTTATTGCAAAGTTTACTGACTGCGGTATTTCATTTTTGGATGATCCCACCTCAGTGATACCGATGGCCATGCTGTATCTGGGCTATCCCGCCAACTCAGTGGATCTAGAGCACCTGCGCGAGGTGGAGCAACTGGTGAAATCCGTGCGGCCCTATGTGACTTACTTCAGTTCCACCAAGATGCTTCAAGATCTCCCCAGCGAAGAAGTCTGTATTGCCATGAGTTGGTCTGGTGACTATTCAGTGGCCAGCAATCGGGCGAGAGAGGCGGGAATTGATATTGAGTTGGACTACATCATCCCCAAGGAGGGGTCAGGCATGTGGTTTGATAACCTTTATATACCAGCAGATGCGCCACATAAAGAAAACGCCTACCTGTTTTTAAATTATATGTTGCGACCGGAGGTGATTGCCGCCTCTACCGATTATATCGGCTATGCCAATGCCAACAAATCAGCAACGCCACTGGTAGACCCAAAAATCGCCGAAAATATAGCCATTTATCCTGATGCCAGCACTCTGGAACGACTCCAGACCACCGAGGTGTTAGCCCCCAAAGAGGAACGCAAACGCTCGCGCACCTGGACAAAAATTAAAACCGGACTGTAACCATGCCACGGATTGAACAATGAATAGCGACAACACGCAGATAAAATCCAGCAAACCCTACGTGGCGCAGACGCCCTGGCTCGACCCACAAGCGGTGCCCTTCATTCAAATTCGCGATTTAACCAAACATTTCGGCACGGTGAAAGCGGTGCACAACCTAGCGTTGGACATCTATCAAGGTGAACTATTCACCATCTTAGGAGGCTCAGGTTGTGGTAAATCCACATTACTGCGGATGTTGGCAGGCTTTGAAATACCGACTCGGGGGCAGATTATTATCGATGGCGTCGACATGGCGGATATTCCTGCCTATGAACGCCCGGTGAATATGATGTTTCAATCCTATGCGGTGTTCCCCCACATGACGGTAGAGCAAAATATTGCTTATGGTTTGAAGAAGGAAAGATTACCTGCGGCCGACATAACAGACCGGGTTAGTCAGATGCTCAATTTGGTTCAGCTGGATAATCTAGGCAAACGCAAACCGAACCAACTTTCCGGTGGTCAACGACAGCGGGTGGCGCTGGCGCGAGCACTAATAAAACAACCCAAGGTTCTGCTATTGGATGAACCGCTTGCAGCGCTGGACAAAAAACTTCGTGAGCAGACTCAATTCGAACTGATGAATTTACAGTACGAACTCGGCACCACCTTTGTAGTGGTCACCCACGACCAAGAAGAGGCGATGACGCTATCAACTCGCATAGCCGTCATGGATGCTGGGAAATTCGTCCAGATTGGCACCCCAACTCAGGTTTATGAATCACCGCACAACCGCTTTGTGGCGGACTTTTTTGGCACCATGAACTTTTTCAATGCCACAGTCACGGAGGCTGACAACAGCGCTCAAAGTGTGACCGTCACCTTAGAGAAAACTGGCACTGAGGTGCAGGCGACAACCGAGCAACAATATCGAGCTGGAGATAAAATCACCATCGCTGTTAGGCCAGAAAAAATTACTGTCAGCCAGTCGCGGCCTGATGGACCTAGTATGACCATCACCAAAGGTACCATTGAAGATCTCGCCTACTATGGTAACCGCAGCGTTTATCGGGTGCGGAGTCAATCAGGCAGGGTGATTCAAGTCAGCGCGCAAAACTACCAGCGCTCAGAAGAACTTTTGCTGGAATGGGATGACGAGGTCTTTTTATCCTGGGATTCCAGCTGTAATGTAGTGTTGTCAGAATGATTCAAGACGTGGAAAACAGGGCCAAAAATCCCGACACCGCAGTCAGCAATGCCCGCGGCGATAAGCTGTGGCGCTATTTTGTGATTGGTCTGCCCTACCTCTGGTTGTTACTGTTTTTTCTCGCACCCTTTGCAATCGTGCTTAAAATTAGTCTTGCCACTCCTGTAGTGGCCCAACCACCTTTCACCCAGTTATTAGATCTTAGTGTTGGCGCACAGCAATGGCTTTTGGCCACTCTCGACAATTATCGGTTTCTGACTGAGGACAACCTCTACTGGATCAGCTACTTAAAATCCATAAAAATAGCCGCCATCTCCACCCTACTATGCCTATTGATTGGCTACCCAATGGCATATGGCATCGCCACTGCCTCACAGAGAAGGCGAAACCTTTTGTTAATGTTAGTGATCCTGCCATTCTGGACCTCCTTTTTACTGCGTGTCTACGCCTGGATGGGATTGTTGGGCAAACAGGGTGTTATCAATTCATTGCTGTTGAAAATGGGGCTTATCGATTCACCGCTGCAGATGCTTTACACCGACATGGCGGTCTATTTGGGCATCGTCTACACGTATATTCCTTTCATGATTCTGCCACTCTATGCCAGTTTAGAAAAAATGGACCTTAGCCTACATGACGCCGCGGCGGATCTTGGAGCCAAACCATGGCAGAGATTTATTGACATTACCCTACCCCTATCTCTACCCGGAATTATTGCCGGCTCTCTGCTAGTGTTTATTCCTGCTATCGGTGAATATGTGATTCCTGCGCTACTCGGAGGACTTGACTCTCTAATGATCGGTCGAACCCTGTTCGATGAGTTTTTTGTCAATCGCGATTGGCCCTTGGCCTCTGCAGTGGCCATAATCTTGCTGTTTATTTTGGTAATACCCATTATGCTGCTGCAACGCGTACAGCGAGAATCCTAATGAGGTCCTCTTCGCGTTTTGTTTTGTCGGCTATGTGTTTTGGATTCGCCTTCCTGTATGTCCCCATACTAGTGCTAATCCTCTACTCTTTTAATCAATCGGCGATTACGTCTGTGTGGGGCGGGTTTTCGCTGCGCTGGTATAGCGCCCTGTTCAATAATGATCAGGTTATCGAAGCCGCCTTACTGAGCTTCAAAATTGCCGCCACCAGTGCCACCTTCGCCACGATTCTGGGCACCATGGCCGGATTAGCATTGACTCAAATGGGTCGCTACCGAGGTCGCTTACTTTTCACCGGACTGATCGCAGCCCCATTGGTGATGCCAGAGGTGATAACGGGGTTATCGCTTCTATTGATGTTTATCAGTTTACAAGAATTGATCGGATGGCCCGCATCTCGAGGCGCCAGTACTATTACCATTGCCCATATTACCTTTTCTATGGCCTATGTTGCTGTCATTGTACAATCGCGACTCACCGGCATGGATCGATCACTGCAAGAAGCCGCCATGGACCTTGGCGGCAGACCAGCGCAAGTAGCCTTTGATATCACTTTGCCACTTATTGCCCCCTCAATGCTCGCTGGTTGGCTTTTGGCGTTCACCTTATCACTGGATGATCTAGTTATTGCCAGTTTTACCTCAGGTGCCGGCGCCAGCACCTTGCCCATGGTGATCTTCTCTAAGGTAAAATTGGGTGTCACTCCCGACATAAACGCCCTGGCAACCATAATAATTGCTGTTGTGGCACTGGGGATTTTGCTTGCTGGGTGGATTATGTCGCGGCGAGGACGGCAGGAAGAAAAATAGGTCAACAGACTCTCTACACTTTTGCGCAACAATTAAATCAAGGAAAGGCTGACACAGAATATTCTCTGCCAGCCTATCAATTAGATCAATAAAGTCCTCAACTTAACCTGTTAGGTATAGGTAGTTGTCGTATCCGAGAGCCAGTGGCGTTAAAAATAGCATTGGCCAACGCCGGCGCTATGGGGGGTGTACCCGGCTCGCCGGCTCCTCCAATAGTCGCACCACTGTTGATGATGTGGGTTTCAATCTCAGGTGCCTCAGACATTCTCAACGACGAGTAATCGTGAAAGTTGCTCTGTTCAATGGCACCATTTGCGATACTGATCTCACCGTAAAGCGCCGCAGTTAAACCATAGACAATACCGGACTCCACCTGAGCTTTGACACCGTCGGGAGACACTGCAAAACCGGTATCAATCACCGCCACCACACGATCCACTGAAAGATTGCCATCGCTCACTGTTACTTCTACAACCTCGGCTACCACAGAGCCAAATGACGTCTGTAACGCAATACCTCGGCCTCGGCCAGCAGCGAGAGGCTTGCTCCAATTCGCCTTTTCAGCAGCCATTTTTAAAACCGCCAGCTCTCGTGGCTTGTGCTGCAGACGAGCTGCACGATACTCAAAGGGATCTTGACCCGCGGTAGTGGCCACTTCATCAATGAAGGACTCAGTGAAGAAACCCTGATGAGAATGAGCCACACTGCGCCACGCTCCGAAGGGTATGTGCGTTGGGCTACTGACATGGCCGATATCCTGAGCCGGCACGCTGTAGGGTATGATGGATGCTTCATAGGGATCATGCTTGTCGACGTAGGTATTTTCCCAGGCAGTGACATTACCTTGATCATCCAGCCCAGCGCGAAACCGACTCATGATAGCGGGACGATAGTAATCCTGTTGCACATCTTCTTCGCGGGTCCAAATCAGCTGCACCGGCCGGCCCACTTTAGCGGCAATCTGAGCGGCTTGAATGGCGTAATCTGGACGAGATTTGCGACCAAAACCACCCCCCATAAGGCAATTGTGCAAGGTGACATCGTCCGCATCAAAACCGAGGGCATCGGCCACCGATTTTCTGAATCCCAGAGGATTCTGGCAGCCCACCCAGAGTTCACACTTGCCATCTTTGACTACCGCGGTGGCGTTCATCGGCTCCATACAGGTATGAGCTAGATAAGGCACCTGGTAGTCTGCTCCGATGACAGTGGCTGCGCTCGCCATAGCAGCGGATACGTCGCCCTGAAGTACATCGGAGCCTCTCTCCACCGCCGCATCGATATCGCGCTCGAACTGCTTAAAGATAGAGTCGCTGGTCACCTCATCATTATCTGTCCGTGACCACTGAATATTCAAGGCATCAAGTCCTTTCTTCGCTGGCCAGTAACCCTCCGCGACAACAGCGACTGATTCGGCAAACGTAAAATTACCGAACATTGAACTCACCTCTTCGGTGGATAATTTGACCACATCCACCACACCTTTTATCCCTCGCGATGCGCTATCATCAAGCTTTTCTACTACGCCAGTAAACGTAGGCGCGCGCTTAATGGTGGCATAGAGCATACCCGGCAACCGCACGTCCAAGGCGAAGGTAGCACTGCCATCCACCTTGGCTGGCAAATCATGACGCTGAACATGACGACCCATGATGTTGAATTGATCCACTGTTTTCAATGTCGGTGACACCGGTGGTGTGATCTCCGACGCTGCCGCCGCGAATGCGGCATAGGGTTCTGACCGCCCAGAGGCTTTGTGCTCTAAATAACTGTTGCGAGCAACGATTTCGCTTACAGGAACATCCCAGGCTCGAGAAGCTGCCTCACGCAACATTTCTTTTACCGCAGCACCTGCCACACGCATGCCATAGGTTCCGGTGCTACGCACACTGAGACTACCACCGGTAATTTGTAAATCCAGCGCCTGGGCAGTTTTTATCAGTGCGCCATCTACCGAGGGCATCACAAAATCTGGTACCTCTGTATCTGGTATCAATATGGCTTGGCCCATAGAGTAATTAGCAAAGCCAGCCAGGGCCGGCGCCTCTTCAAACCTGACAAGATTCCAGTCAGCATCCAGCTCGTCAGCCAACATCTGCGCTAGGGCAGTGCCCGCCCCCTGTCCCATCTCTGAGTGAGGCGCAATGGCCGTCACCACATTGTCACTACCCAACTTTAGCCAGGTGTGTAACATGGTCTCGCCACTGTCCACTACATATTTTGACAATTCAGCGCTACGGTTTCCCGGACGAATAGCAACGCCCACCAACAGTCCCCCACCGGCCACTACGCCGGCTCCAATAAAGGCTCTTCTGGTCCACTTACCCACCGGTCACCTCCTTCACCAATGCATCCACTGCTGGATCGAATTTCTGCACACCAGCGGCTGTCACTGATTTGATAGCTTTTCTAATTCTTCCGTACATTCCACAGCGACAAATATTACCCGCCATTGCATTGTCAATATCGTCGTCTGAGGGTTGAGGGTTGGTGGCCAACAATGCAGCTGCCGACATCAATTGACCGGACTGGCAGTAACCGCACTGGGGCACCTGCTCGTCGATCCATGCCTGCTGAAGGGGATGCAGCTGATCCGGGCCGGTAGCCAAACCTTCAATAGTAGTGATCTCCTGCCCAGCCACTGCAGCAACTGGGGTGACACATGACCTGATGGGATTTCCGGCCACATGAACGGTGCAGGCGCCACACTGCGCCATGCCACAACCAAACTTGGTGCCAGTGAGTTCTAGATCTTCCCGCAATACCCACAGCAATGGTGTGGATGGGTCGACATCAAGCCTTTGCTCCATGCCGTTGACAATAATGGTGGTCATAGTCGGATTTCCTTTTTATTCTTAGTCGCTAAATCATGTCTTAACTATTTATCCCAGTGTATCAACTGGAGTTGGCAGTTACAAAAGTCGCTTGTAAACGCTGCATATCGTCAACTGTGTCGATGTCCTCAAGAGCATCCTCTAGGTCGATACTTGGTGGCGGCGGCTGTAGCTGAGTCAACATCGCTTTGGCACCAGTATCGCCTTTCAATTCAGCCAGCGCTGAAAAATGTTTACGCCCAAAAATGGCCGGGACTCCCAATGAATCCCCGTAGCGACTACAAACGATGTGCCGATCATCATAAACCGCCATCAATTGTTGTAAATGGTGGGCTCGCATCCGCGGTTGATCAGCTAACAGAATAAAAATACGCTCAAAATCATCCTTTAGATGGCTCACCCCAAGTGCAATGGAGCCACCTAAGCCTGCTGACCACTGTTTATTGTGAATGAAATGGGTACCAACAATTTGATTGCGCAGAGAGGTGGCATCGCTGCCAATAACACTGTAGATAGCGTTCGGACAAATCTCGTTGACGCTATCAATTACCCACTGCAGCATGGGCTTGTGATTAAGACTGACAAGTTGCTTGGTAGAACCAAACCTTGTCCCTGCACCAGCCGCGAGTATCAGCACTGCAGTTTTCACAATGATGCACTGATAAAAGCCGCGTCGCTGCCAGTGGCCACGGCCTGACACTCAGCGATAATAGATAGAGCAATCTCCTCGGGCAATTCACCTCCCAATCTCAACCCTGCAGGGCCCGATAGAGGCACAGTCAACTGGTTAATGCTCAAATTGGCCATCTCAATCACTTGATTGCGCCGCACTATTGGCCCTAAAAGGGCCAAATAACCGATTGACGAAGACTGGAGTACACTAATTGCCGCCGCATCAAGCTCTAGGTTGTGGGTCATGACAACAGCGGCATCAAAATGATCAAAGAGTGTCTCTTCACCCAGTGCATTGGGGTGGCATCGGAGTATACGGGTGGCATTCATAAAATGTTCCCGCCGCCCATTAGCTGGTCGGGGATCACACAGTGTTGTCTCCCATCCCAACGTACTGGCGATAGAGATCAACGGCCTTGCATCTACTCCACCCCCCACAACCAGTAAATGAAAACTGGGACTCACTCTTGTGACTAACCAACTATGGCCTCTCTCGCTGACCAACATTGCTCTCTGGTTATGTAGTAGTTCCGTATAAGGAGCACTTTGTCCAGTACCTTCGGCAATAAAATCTGTTTCCGCAGGCTCAGGTTGCTCACTTATCTTTTGCAGTAAAAATCCAGACTGACGATCTTGTAGAGCGTCAAAAACCGAGGGTAAGCCAAGGTAATTGTTTTCCGCGGAAATAAGTTGCAGCAAAATATACACCGTTCCTCCACAACCGATGCCCAACAGAAATGACATATCATCCTCATCACTGGCATCATAGCAAAGCGTCTTGGACATGCCAGACACCATCACTTGCGCCGCCTTGATCTGAATGTCAGACTCCAAACATCCACCGCTGAGTAAACCAAACTGCTCACCGAGATCATTGAACAACATCATGGCGCCTGGTGAGCGATAACTGGGGCCCTCGGTTTTGTAAATGGTACCCAAGACCCATTGATGATCATCACGCCGCGGGTACCAGTGAGCAAGTTGTTGTGGAAGTTGATTGGACATAAGCGCAGTATAAATTATGCTGTGAGAAAAATAGATGTTTCTTTTACGCAAATACAGTAACGGAGTTTCTGATGCCACTGGTTACACCACTGCCCGCTGACACCAACCCCGAGGTTGCCGACATGGCCACCTTTTTCAATGAAACGCTGGGATTTTGCCCAAATAGCGTTTTGACCATGATGCGTCAGCCACAGATAGCCAAGGCCTTTATCGCGCTAAATATGGCAGTCATGGAAAACCATGGTCGTGTCACTAGCTCGCTCAAACGTCTAGTGGCTTATGTGTCCAGCAATATCACCGGATGCCGTTATTGTCAGGCCCACACCATACGAGCAGCGGAGCGCTATGGTGCAGAACAAAATCAGTTAGACAACATCTGGGAATACAGAACTCATCCGGCCTTTTCAGAGGCGGAGCGAGCGGCATTGGATTTTTCCGCCGCCGCTTCCACTGTACCTAATGGTGTCGATGAGGACATACAAAAGCGCTTGCACCAGCACTGGAGCGATGAAGAAATTGTGGAACTGCTGGGGGTAATTTCTTTGTTTGGATACCTGAATCGCTGGAACGATTCTATGGCGACCACTTTGGAAGAAGGTGCCATCGCGTCAGGAGAAGCGCTGTTAGCGCAGCGCGGCTGGGGTGTGGATAAGCACCGCTAGGAGAGGATCAATAAAAACCCGCAACATGCTGCGGGTTTTGTCGAAACAGGATGATTAGCTATTTAGTCTGGCCAGTGTATCCGGTGGAATGTAGTCAAAGATAAAATTAATACGGTCGTCCTTACCCTTATTCATCACACTGTGCTGCTTTTGATTGTTCAGCTCGTAGGCTTTGCCCACCTCAAAGCGGTAGGGCTTTCCGTCAATCATAAAGCGTACCCTTGAATTGGCCGTGATGGGGATATGAATACGGTGTCCCGCATGGAATGATGGATGCTTATCAAAATGTGGTGTGATGACACCGCCAGAAACCAGCTTGGCCGCCATGGCGCGAATGATCTTACCACCGGGGGGATAGAAATTTTCCAAAATGCTGTTCATTAATGGCGTCGCCGCTTCGGATAGGGCATCCCATCCGGCTTCTTGAGTCACGTTGAATGTCGGCCATTGATCAGTGTCAGTGAACAGCATCACCAAGGACTGGGTTTGAGAGTGGACATCATAAGCGGTCTGACGATGACTGTTATCGAACCAAGCTTGCTCGTCAACACCGAGGATGGCATCCCGCAGTGGTCCCACATCGATGTTGCCCAAATCTCGGACAGGAACTCCAATATCCATAGCGCTTACCTCAAATACCCAAGCTTAAAACAGTAATAAAAATCTGCAGCTGAGTCAAATAATGCCTCTATTTCAACTCTCCGACGGCCCTGTGCGCCTGCTCGATAGCCGATTCCATCATAGCACTAGCACCGGCATCGGAATTAGCAATGACAATGGAACCCAAAGGTTTGCGCGCCATCACATGAGGATAGCGGGGATCATTATCATCCTCATAGGTGTCATCGTACAAGGAATTGTAGTAATAAGCATAACCATGAGCCCAGCGGTTCACGGTAATACCCGCAATATCCTCAGCCGCATTAAAGCCACCCTGCCCCAAAATATCTTGGAGTTGCATGCGTACATTGCGTTCAATAGCCTCAAATGAAGTGCCAATAAGTTCTCTGCGGCCTTCACGATACTGCTCCTGCGCAGTCAAGCCCGCATTCGACAAGTGAGGAAATCGCTCCATGTGAATCACCACAGGCTGGTCGGGGTCAGAGCTGAATTTATAGTCCCCATAACTGACTGGAAAATCTATCATCGCATTGACATGATAACCTGTGGGGCAGACCACAGCCCCAAGACCTAGATTTTTCCATGCCCGCCAATTCGTCAGGGCAACATTGGTATACAAGATTGGACTCTTCACCTGAAATGCCAAAGCTTTTTTCTGTGCCTCAGGAAGTTGAGGGCAAATGTAGGGAATGATGCCATTGTTGCAGGCCAACACAGCAGCCTTGGTACGCACCCTAAATGAGGTTCCCTGTCGTACATAGCTGAGGGTAATAATCTCCGGTGCACCGGGTACGGTACCCTCTTTAACATTAACCACAGTGCTATTGAGGCGCAATCGCACCGCAGCATCATGATCATCTAACTTGTTGTAATCAAACACCACAGACATCAAGCTTTCCATGGTTTGGCCCGGTGCCACAGCAGGAATCAGCCGCCTGACCAATTGACGCGCCACCGATGCATTGCCGTCAGGAAAGTGGTGAATATAGGGCTCCTCCGTCTCAGCCTCGCCGAGACCGGCAGAATCCCAACCGGGAAGTCCGGCATACCAGAGAGCACTGCCGGCATTGATAGATTCAATACCCACTCCAGAATCGCCGGCTAAATCCTGCAATACCGCAAATACGTCTGGTTCGGTGATACCCACATGATCCACCAAGAAATCTCTGTAGCTGATAGTCCTGAGATAGTCCCACTTATCTGCTGTGGAGCGAAGTAGGTCTTTTTTATTCTGCAAAAGAAATAGCATCTGTTGCTTGGCCGCATCAGATATGGGCATCTCGGCTACCGCTTCACTGGCGGGCAGCTTGGCATCATGCAGTGGGATATAGTTTTTTAGATCGATCAAGTCATAGTTGATCAGTGTATTTTTGCCCCAGCGCTTTTTATCAAAATGGACGCCGCCGGCAAGCTTATTGCGCTGGTAAAACTTGCTATCGTAGGCCGTATCAAAGGTATTTACCTCAATATCCAAGTCTCTGAGAAGTCCTTTCACCACAGCACTGTAACCAGAGGGTTCCTGCATGGTTTGAGCGCCACCGTAACCTAGCACTGTGCGCCCATTGACCTCAAATTCATTGCGCTTGGCATGGCCACCAAAGTCATCGTGATTATCGAGGATAAGAATTCGCGCATCTGGATGCTTTTGTCGATAAAAATAGGCTGCCGCCAAACCACTGATTCCAGCTCCCACCACCACAAGATCGTAGAGTTCATCCACGTCTTGTTGGTTACCAAACTCGGTTTGACCATAGCGAGCCAAGGCATGACTTATTTCAAAGGAGCCCTGATGATTGCCGCGCAACCCATCCAATGCCGGTGGGTAAGAAAAGGAGTTTGTCCGACCATCCAGTTTCGCAGCTCTTTGATTATCCGAGAATGCCTCTTTTGCAAGCGTTGAACTGACAATCCCCGACGCCGTAACCAGTGCCCCCTGCAGCAGATCTCGCCGGCTAATGGATCTATCCATTCCCAGAGCTTTATCCATCTTATTCAAAATCTGAGCACCTTAATTTTACAAACTGTCAATGAGTTTATAGTACAACATCCCCAGCGAGACCATCTGATTGCGGAATAAATGCTGTCCGGGAATCCACGGCGGCTTGATTTTAGCAAACACATCAAATCGCTCTAAGGTTCCACCCACAGTGTCGGCCATAATTTGCCCCGCCAAGTGAGTCACATTGACACCGTGACCTGAGTAACCCTGAGAGTAGATAATATTCGGCGCCAGTTTACCCATTTGCGGCACTCGGTTAGCAGTTACTCCGATGGTTCCACCCCAACCAAAGTCGAACTTGGTGTTGGCCAATTGAGGATAGAGTTTGATCAACCGAGGGACCAAGTTACGCTTGATCACTTCAGGATCACTGCCGAAGTAATTAAAACGACCGCCAAACAAGATGCGCTTGTCGGCGCTGAGACGAAAATAGGTCAGAATGTAGTTGGGATCGCACACCGCCACATCAGCTGGATTAATCTGCTGTACCAGCTCGTCCGAAAGCGGTTCTGATCCAATAATAAAACTATTGACCGGAAAAAGTTTTCCCTTCAGTTTGGCTTCTAAGAAGTGATAGGCATTGCCTGCCAACACGACAAAATCCGCTGTTACTGAGCCCTCCGCGGTGACCACTGTGGCCTTGGGGCCTCGTTTGATCTCAACGACAGGGGATTGTTCCGATATAGTCACACCGAGAGATACGGCCGCTACCGCCTCACCTATGCATAAATTCAGCGGATGAACATGGCCATTGCCATCATTGCGCAGCGCGCCGATATAGGCCTCAGTACCGAGTAAATCCTGGGTCTCCTTTTTTGACAACATGGCATAAGGATGAGGGAAATTGTATTTTTGTAGCATCTCATAGTCTGCTTCCAAATCACGAACATGGCGAGGCTTAATAGCCACATCCACGTAACCGGTTTTGAGATCGCAATCGATATTATACTTAGCCACACGCTGACGAATAATTTCGTGCCCGGCCCAACCCATTTCCCATAATTTGCGTTCCCCATCGGTTCCCGCTACAGCTGCCAGGCGGGCATCACCGCTAATGCCGCCAATCATCTGTCCGCCATTTCGTCCCGAAGCTCCCCATCCCACCTTATTTGCTTCAAGCACATGAACTTTGTAACCGCGCTCAGCCAAGTGCAGTGCTGTCGATACACCAGTAAAACCCGCTCCAATAACACAGACATCGGCCGTGGTCGCCCCTTTTAATGGCGCATAATCCGTGGAGTGGTTAACACTGGCAGCATAATAAGACTGAGTGTGAGGTTGCAGTATATTCATAGAATGAAATCCAGCGATCGTAACAAAAGTAGGTAACGGTATTTATCCCAAATAATCCCCCAGTAGACTTCCTACCCTATGGGCGACAATAGCAGAAAAAGTCAACGCCGTAGGCCGTAGATAGTTGCCTGACGAAGCGAATGTCTACTTTCAGGGTTCAACAGCCCGACGAAACTGGGCTGGTGTCTGTCCAGTAGCCTTCTTAAACGCGGCGTAAAATGCAGAATTTGAGTTAAATCCCACCGCGAAAGATACATCTAAGATAGACTGCGACATGGCATCACATCGCAGAAGGATGGTTTTAGCCTCCTCGATCCGATAACTGTTTAAAAAGTCAAAAAAGCTCATATTGAAACCAGAGTTCACCGCCTGAGACAAATGGTTAACCGAACAATTCACCATAACAGCAAGCTTTGGCAGCGTGATATCGGGGTCGAGGAACACCTTGTCTCGGCTCATCAAATCAGTCAATCGGTTCTTGTATATTTCAATTTTCTGACGGCCTAAACCCGACTTAGCATACTTTGACGAAACAACGTCCGATCGCACCATGGCCAAGGTAGTCAAGGAGTGTGTGGGATCATAGTAGTCAGTTATGCGCAGTGCTCCATCACCCTTGAGAGAAATAAACTCGGCACCCCACCAATCGGGAACCTTTGGATTTGCACTGGACATCTTATATTGAAAGGCAATGGTACTGCTGCTGGAGAGAACCTCACCGGTGAGTTCGTAACGGCGTTGCTCTGAGGCAAAGAAATCAACCAAATCCGCGACCAATTCATCACGCGATAACTGCTGATGATAGGGAATATCGCAGTAGGTCCCATTCTTCGCCAAATGTTCAGCTACGCCCTCGGCATCACTGTGGTTCCAGGCATCAAAGTAACTGTGCACAAAATCTGTCGCTCGCATTAAAGAGTGCCTCTCGAATGTCGTTGTTAGACGTACACCCGAGTATACCCAAAGTTTCTACAATCAATCCAGTATCTAGTGACACCCTTTTGGGTAGGCAGTTCCAATCAGATAAATTCAAAAATCAAAACCGATAGCGAATTTTAGCAATAAATGACTCCACCGCCACACCCCGCCAGCCCTCATCAAATAGAGCGCCTGGTCCCTCATTGCCGTCATCGCTGGCAAAGAAACCTCCGCGACTATAGACCAAGAAGATGTCGGAGAGCGGCGCGAGCTGATAGCGGTAGCGAAGCTGAAAGGCCGTGTCACCGACACTAAAATTAGACGACGCCATAGGCGAATCAACTAGGGAGCCAGTGCTGTCAAGTAAATGGCTACCAAGTACTGTAGCGTCGATCCCCACCCACTGAAACTTTAAACGAATCTCTTGCTTGGATGATGGATACCAATCGAGGCGTACATCGGTGTAGTAGGAATCTGCACTGTAGGTAGCTAGCTGAGATAACTCGGAATCCCAAATTAACCACTGGCGGTAGTCTTTATAGGTTAACTCAAATCCCAAGGTCAGCTTTTCACTCAGATAAAAGCGAGGTTTAAACGTGATACCTGTTGAAAGCTTGTCCGCTTCGTCCGTTTCAAAAAATGCTCGCAGCCGGTAGACGAAATCGTCACCTCTAGGGCTTCTATAAATCAGAGAGCCCCAATTTTGTCGTGGTTTTGCGTAGAGGCCGTTACCTCGACTGATAAGGTTATCCCAACCGGGAAGCTGAGTACCCATATCGATAGTGAGCTTGCGAGACGAGCGAAAGATCCATTCAAACTCAATATTGGCCCAGGATTCTAGACGTAGACCATCATTAGATTCTGAGTGACCATACTCTAGCTTTTTGTAACTGGACAGTAGAGAAGAATTCTCAGGGAAGCTGAGTTGGTCATATCTGCTGCTACCATAGAATTCGGTGAAATTGTTGCGCTTCATGTAGCCCATGTCATTCATATCAAACTGATCACCATAGCGCGAGAAGTAAAGGTTGTGTTGCCACTGATCGCTGGGCACGTAAAACCAGTTCATCCAGCCGGCAAAATCCTCAGTGCTCAAACCCTGATAGTCATTGTATGGATTGGCCTGTTGTTCAATATCACTATGTAACAGCTGACCAGCAAACTCCACGGCTGGGCTGTATTGCCAATTGGCATCTACCACCTGAACCGTAGCTTCACGTTGTAACAAATCACGATTGCTATAGGTCAGCCTATGACCAAAGGCGAGATTATTCACTTTGCGCTGCACCCGACTCGATATAAATTGGCTGGATGCTTGGTCTGCATCATCGTTCTCAGAAACCACGAATAGACCCATATCAACATTCTTACCGAAGTAAGATAACTTCCCCGCCAATTCTATATCCAACAGACCTCCATCACTGGCAGTGCCAGAGCCAATGCGTCGGGTGTAGAGAACTCTATCCTCATTGGGAATTTCGCTGCTAAACAACGCTTGATTCTCTGTGAAAAAGGGTCTTTTCTCCGAGACAAAGGTTTCAAATGCGGAGAAATTTACCACCAAATCATCACTTTCAACCTGACCAAAATCGGGATTGATGGCCGCGGTCAGCTGAGTGCCAGAATTCGGACGCCATATAAAGTCTAATCCGGCTTTGGCACCATCGTTTGACGCAGCAAAATCATCTTGCAGATTTTTGTTGTAACTCAAATAGGGGAACCAATCCAGGCTGGCAGCTTTTGGCTGTTTAACGTCTATAGGGTGCCAATCTTCCATAAAAGTATTTCTAGTGTAAAAAGCATTGGGAAATGCAAAGCGCAGTGACTCATCATAGACCACGCGTGAAAACCAGATGGCCATCTTTTTTATGCCATCAGTGGATGCTGCTATCGGCGCCACGGTCCAGGGAATATGAATTTCAGAATACCAATAATCTCCCTCACTGGAGGTTTGTGAGTACCAGGTTCCATCCCAATCTGTGGAATAATCTCCACCACCGAGCACACCATCTTGACGAGAATTAGCAGACCCCACGGTAAAATCGTAAGCGGATACTGCGGTGCCATCAAAATCGATACTGACAATATTGCGATCCGCTTTTATTCGAGAGTCTCTCGGAAAGCGTCGATTCACCCTTCTGACTGACGCCGGCTGGTAGTTGGTAAAGCCAACATAGACTCCATCGTCGTCAGTAATTAATCTCACCTCAGTGGCATATTTAGCTTTTTCTCCAGTCAGTGGCTCCACGGTGACAAAATCCCTAAAGACAGTGGCACTCTGCCACTCGGGCTCGTCCAGAACACCATCGATGGAGATACTTGAAAACACCGGTGCAGACAATAATTGTAGGCTGACAAACGTAGCCAGTAGCGCTGAAATATTTAGCCTGTTCATAGACGATTCACAGAGTAGTTTTGACCAGCGACATAATAATTAAATCAATCAGTATTACCACTATTTACTTATTTAGGAGACAGTAGGATCTTACTTTTGTGACGTAACTGTTAATATTTGCCTAACCAAGGTGGCGACTTGTAGGGGAAAACCTGTACAACATCACCAGCACAGATGGTTCCAGGAACCTCTACCACGCCAACCAAGCCTCTGCTGTATTTCGCAGAACTGAGAAAATCCCCACTAGTCAAAATGCGACCGCTATGAGTGCTGTAGTCTGAGGCGATTTTTTCGCCCATATCTACGCAAGGGGGATTGTATTCCTCCACCAAGAGTTCAGCGCCGCTGGGAAACCGCAGAATACTGCCTTTGGGCAGATGGGAAAGATTCGCAATGGACGAAAAACAAAGGTTAGCGCCCAACACTCCGGCATCGAGGGGTCGAGTAAGGTCCATCAATCGACTAATTTCAGCCAATTCCTCTACCGAAACCGCTGACCATTGTCGCTCATTACGCCTCAGGGTACCCTCAGGTTGTTTGTCATCGCCAGCCCAAGCCTCACGCTCAAAATCTCCATGACGATCTCCCTCAAATCCACTCAGACGCGCTTCAAGGGATGAACAACCTGCTTTGCTCATATCATCTTCAGAGCCGCCAAGGTACAGTGACTCCAATCGCCCCGTCATATTTTTCACAACAACTAATGCCTCCTAATATGCGGGTGGCGGTGTCGCGCGAGCCCGATCTGGCGCCCAGAAGGGGCGGGATTGTACGGTACATTTGGCCACTTTGCTGTGATGGCGTAGTTCTTTGGTATAGTAAATCTCAGCCCAGATATCGCCATTTAAGGCCTCGGTTTCCACCATAGCCAGAGCAATATTTGCTTTTACCACTGGTGACCACATCGCTGAAGTGACATAGCCAATTTCCCGATGACACTTTTTATCAGCGTATAGAAAGGACTCCTCAGCGGGCTTATTACCTTCGATATCGAGTTTAATCAAGGTGTAATCGGAACCTTTACTCTTCGCATCAAGTAGCGCGGCGCGGCCATTAAAATGAGGCTTTTTAAAATCCACAAGCCAGTCCAGACTCAACTCAAAGGGCGTTTGATCATACTCAAAATGAATGGTTTTCAACGCTTCATTGAATTCCATACCCGGCATAATAAAACCGGCCTCTAAGCGCGCCATATTGGTCGCCGCCTCACCGTATGGCTGGATACCGTAATCCTCACCCGCTGCATAGAGGCTGTCCCACAATGTCAAAGCCAACTCCGGTGCCACCCACAGCTCGTAGCCCAAATCACCGGTAAATCCAGTTCTGCTAACCATCAACGGGGTATCCTCACTTCCCGCTAGCGGGAAGTGAGCAACACAAAAAGGCTTTAAATTCTCGATGCCGTCTAAACCCATTTTCTTCAGTACTTCGCAAGTTGTCGGACCCTGAAAAGATAGCGCCGCAAGGGTGTCAGATGCGTCCTCAATAATAAGAGCATCATAACCGAATGCACTTTTTCTCAGCCATGCCAATGATGGGCTGCCACAGGTTAGAAGGAAGCGATCATCCGCCAATCTGAAAATAGTTCCATCGTCAATCAACCGCCCCTCATCAGTACACCAACAGACGTAGGTCACTCGGTCTTGCTTAAGTTTGCTCACATCTCGAGTGACCATGCGATCGAGCATCGCCTCTGCGTCCGGCCCGCTGATGATGTATTTCTGCATGGGACAGATATCATAGGTGGCGCAGCTGTTACGTACGCAAAAATATTCGTACTCTTCATCGTAATAATAGTCGGCGAATTTATACCCATTCCAACTGGACCAAGCATCGCGGATATTTAATGCCGCCTGTCGCTCGTGAAACGGGCTCAGTTTGAGTCGCTCACCAGCATAGGGATCAACTGCTTGCATTGGCTTATTCATCGTAAAAATCGTCCTCCGGTACTGTATTTGGACGCTTCAGATCCATCAGTATTTCTCGCGCGGCATTTGCACCACAGGCTGAGGAAACCCCACCGCCAGGATGTGTGGATGAGCCGCACATATACATGTTTTTAATTGGCATACGATACTGTGCATAACCGGGGAACGGACGATTGAACAACAATTGATCGATGGTCAATTCACCTTGGAAAATATTACCTTCCGTCAGCCCGATTTCAGCTTCGATCTCGTGAGGGGTTCTCACCTCTGCATGAACGATTAAATCTTTAAAGCCCGGACTGTAGCGCTCTATTTTATCGATAACTGTTTTACCAAAGGCGTCGCGTTTTTCTGGTGTCCAGGGACCATCAGCCAGTTTTGGTGGGCAATACTGCACAAAATTAGACATCCAGTGTTGACCCGGAGGCGCAACCGTTGGATCCCAAGCAGAGGGTATCACTGATTCAATAAAGGGGTCTTCTGACCAGCGACCGTGCTTCCAGCAATCATAGGCACGTTCCATGGTTTCCATAGATCCGACAAAACCCTGACCACCACGATTGATGTATCTATTATCAGCCACGTTATTAAATTTTGGCAGCCCGGACAATGCAATGTTTACTTTTCCTGAAGACCCGCGAATTTTAAAATTCTTAGCCTTCTCATAGATCCCTGGAGGCAGGTCATTTTTATCCATACACTGAGTAAAGGTACGTTTGGCATCCATGTTGGAGACGACAATATTGGCATACAATTCATCACCGTTGTCCAACACCACACCAGTGGCTCGCCCGTTTTTTACCAATATTTTATCTACCCCAGCACCGGTTCTAATGGTGCCACCATGCTCCTGTAAGGCTCCCGCAATGGCATTTGATATGGCACCCATACCGCCACGAGCAAGGCCCCAAGCACCAATATTGCCATCCACATCACCCATCACGTGGTGAAGCAGAATATAGGCTGACCCGGGGGAGTACACACCCAGTGCTGTACCGATCACACCGGGACTTGCCATGGCCGCTTTTATTAAATCGTCTTCAAAGTAATCATCTAGAAAATCCGCCGCGCTCATGGTGAAGAAGCGAATATATTCATACAATTCCCTCTCTCCCAAGGACCAGAATTCTTTGGCTAACCACAGGAGCTCGCGAATATCTCTCGGCTTGAACGATGAAGGATCGGGTGGCGTGCGCAATAGCGTTTTCCGAATCAACTGTGCGTAGCGCGCCAAGTCAGCCTGGAATCGAAACATAGCGTCAGCATCGTGAGGCGATCGCTGCCGCAGTTGGTTGTACTCGGCTTCCTCAGAATTATAGCTGGTCATCGTATCGCCATTATCAGCAAATACCACAGTGCCCAGATAGGGAACGAGAACCAGTCCGTGTTTAGTTAGGTTGAGATCTCGGTGGATTGTCTGACGCATCATGCTACAGACATAGGAGCAGCTGGAGTAGAACCAACCGTCATGCATCTCTCGCGTGACCGCAGCTCCCCCAATGTAATCATTTTTCTCCACCACCAGCACATCCAACCCAGACTTGGCTAAATAGGCAGCATTGGTCAAACCATTATGTCCAGCCCCAATAATTATGGCATCGTATTTTTTCATGGCTATTTCACCGACCGAAGGATTTCTTTAGCTGCGTTATGCCCGGGCCCACCCATCAAACCACCACCGGGATGGCTACCAGCACCGCACAAAAACAAACCGGGTATAGGCGTGCTATATTGCGCCGCTTCATAAGTGGGGCGCATCATTAACATTTGATCCATTGACAATTCAGTGTGGTGCCAATGGCCGCCATTGAGACGGTAAGATTTTTCTAGATCATCAGGCGTAAGAAGCTCCCCGTGGAGAATCTGCTGCTCTATGCCGGGAGCATAGGTCGACAGCATATCAATTAACCGCTGGTAGAGTGACTCTTTGGCCTGTTCTGTCCAGCCACCCTTCAATGTATGAGGGACATACATAACATGGGCTGACAGCACATGTTGACCACTGGGGGCCATGGCTGAATCGTGAACGCTGGGCAGAATAATTTCCATCACCGGGGCTTCAGAAAAGTTGCCATACTTGGCATCGTCAAAAGCAAACTCAATGGAATCCATCGTCGGCGCGATAATCATTCGCCCGTCACAGGCATCCAGCCCAGTGAAGGTTGGCAGCCCATCCAGCGCCAAATGTAACTTGGCAACGTAGCCATCGCTGCGCAAACGATTGATTCGGTTGGTGAAGCCAATCTCAAGATTTCTCGCCCCAACCAACCCCAGAAAAGTCTGCTTTGGATCCACTGAGGAAACCACTCTGGATGCGTTGACAACTGTCCCATCTTGCAATTCAACACCGCTGGCACGCTGACCATGACCATCTTTGTCGATAACGATTTTGCTTACAGCTACTCCCGTCTTTATCTTTACACCGGCGGCCAGCGCCGATTTATGCAACGCGTCAATCAAATTGCAAATGCCGCCCTGAGGCAAACTGTGAGCGCCATCTTTAACGCCACTCATGCGATACAACGTATTTAATACGGTGGCATTGGGCGACCTCGGTGCCATTTTGGAACCAATCAATCCGTCCCAACTCAGGACAGCTTTGAGAAGCTCACTGTCAAAGTTTTCGTCCATGAGATCTCGCGCAGGCAAAGTAGCCACACGCATAAACTCACCCATGTCCTTTTTACCCAGCAAACGAAGCTTCAGCCCAAGCTGCCCGAAGGTCATTATATCGGGGAGACTGTTGTCGCCTATGCGCGGCATGGTCTTTAGCCAAAATGGTTTCAACACTTTGGCGAAGCGCTTGAGCAATTTGAGATAATCGTCATAGCTGTCTTGATCACTCTCATCGACACCTTCAAGGCCATCATCAGTAACCACCACATGATTGCCATCAAGACTCAATCCAACCGTATTGAGGCTTGCGCCATCTGGCTTGAAACCATGTTTAATAAGACTGAGCTGCTCAATCACATCCTCTGAAAAGTGACTAAGACTATGGGCCACAGACACCTTGAAACCGGGGTGAAACTCTCGTGTAGAGGCCAAGCCACCGAGCTCTCCACCCTCCACCAGCAGCACCCTTTGTCCCGCTTTGGCCAACAGAGTAGCGCAGATAAGCCCGTTGTGGCCGCCACCGATAATGATATTGTCAAACTGTTGCAAAAAAACTCTCACTTATAAAAAGATTAATTAACTTAGGGTAGTTGTGGCATTACCTCGTCACTACCGAGCCTATACGCATAAAACACTAAGACTGATTTGCTTCCGTCTCCTTTTGGTTAATCTCTTCACGCCACTCAGCCATATTCATGCCAATAACAACAAAACCTGCAATCCAGACAAATTCATCCCAAGCGAACATGTAGTGGCCGCGATATATCCAGTAAGCGGCAAAACTCCAAAGCAATGCATACAAAAACATCTTTACCAACTCCAGTGTTTGAATACTCCTCCCTTCTCCAACATTACGATCCTGCAACCTCACCATAATCTCAATACTCATTAAAATTAAAAGCCAAATCACAGCCTCGAGCATATCAATCCAGGCCAATTGTTTTTCAATTACCAGACCTGCGGCATCCTGAACAATAAAAAATGTCGGAGGATCAATGTAGAAAAACTGCTCTGCGGCAGATAAAGATGCACAATTACTGCTGTCAACCTCCGTATAAACCAAGTTGAAAGCATAAGACAAATCTCTGCCTGCCAGCTGACAAAGGTTATCTATATTTTCCACGGGAACCGCAGAACTCAGTTCATAAATGTACCAACCATAAGCGTAGAGAGTGTGGGTGACAAAAACGATACAAACAACACGCGCGGCACGGATGATCATCCAAGTCCTGGCGGACACCGCATCATCCGATAGCCAGTAGGTCTCCAGCTCTAACAGCAATAGTAGAATAAGCCATGCGCTGAGATCTATAGTGGTGGCAAATGCCCGAGAAATATCTAAAAACGAACTACCACTCCAGAGTGTGTGGCCAGCGATAACCCAATCGTTTCTAATGTAGAAAAAAAAGTTTATCACCACCAAGCTGTACACGATGAACTTGACGATTTGTCGAAAATCCAACGTAACGCCTGCAATTGATAAAGTTTTGGTGGTCATACCCCTGTTTCCTCTCTGACAACGGTTAATAACGAGTGATTAAAAGTCTGTGCCTCGGTACCAAATTGGTGATGTCCAGGCCATCTCAATAATTTCACTGGGATAGCTGTTGTCGGTACATACTGGCGGACGCTGATCCTCAGAAATTACCTGACAGTCATAGGTGTGCCATCTGGGGCTTGGCGGCTCAATTGCACGCAAATAGTAATAGGCAGACTGACGAGGATTAAAAGTTTCATCTACATAGACACGACATAAACTGTCGGCACCTGACTCTCTCTCGGCGATAGAAATTACTTCATTATTCATGCTGCCATCCTCACCGACCCAACCTTTGATGAGATGTAGCGCCTGAAGTTGACTACCCTCGGGGTCTTTGGCGGCATAGGCCAAAAATGTCGGTAGCCGCGGCTCAGAGACGCCCACTAAATCGCCCCCCATGGGAACCCCTTTGGCATAGGCTCGCGAAATCATGTCATTGTGCTGACACAGATCCTGATCAAAATCCCACCCGGCAAAAAGGCGCGGCCGTATTCTCGGCCCCGATGTGCCGAATACCTCCTTGCGCAGCATGGCATCAAAAATAGCATCGCGGGTATTTTCCATCGCCCATATACCCGCCAGTCCACCGGGGTTGCCATCAATACCGCTGGTTAGCAAACCCGGCTGCAAACGATCTTGAGGTGTCGCCTCACCAGTGACTGCGCCAACCCACGCTGACTCTTTTGCACCGCCCGCGTTGGCAGAATGCGTATCAGTAGCGGCAATAACACCCAATTTGATTGGATTTATACCAACCCTCTGCTCCTCCTTCAGACCCACCAAAAGTGCTGAGCGTTGGAAATCAGTGGCATCAACACAACCAGCGCCCACCATACCGTTGGCTCCCACCTTGCCAGGTTCGCACTGCTCTGTGACCTGAGATGCGGTTTTCAGTGATATTTGTGGGCCAAGAGCGCTATCATCTGGCGTGAGATAAGTTTTAGTTTCTCCCAACCGCCGCACAGCCTCAACATTGCATAATTCGTCTGGGGCACCAAAAACGGTGCTCAGCCCGTTAATGCATTCGGAACCGCCCTTGTGCTGAAATATTTCCATGATCGGCTCACGCTTCATGCGTAATTCGGCGTAGCCGCGTTTGGCATCGAGACTATCTTCTAACTGCATGTAAGGCGCCATGCGCCCATTGGCTAGATTGGTATTATGAGGAATAGTCAAATAATCACATCCGTCCTCCGCTCTGCAGTTTTTATCAAGCTCACCCCAGAGCTTGCTGTCGATGGGCGCATCAATGTAGCTCACAGGCAAGTGGGGCACTGACTGATTTCTAAAAATGACATTGCGATGATAATTACTCACACCGGGCGTACCTGTGTATTCATAGGCAATAAAACTGGTAAATTCGCAGGGCTCATTCGCCTTATTTGACACTGCCTGGATGTCCTCCCAAGGCGACTTGGCATAATCACGGCATAAATCGCCATTCACACCACAGATTTCAGGAACTCGCTGTGGCGTCTCTGTGGTTATCACGGTAGACAACATGACCATACCCTGCCGTTCGTCAGCCCTATAACTGCGACAAAACTGCGTTTCGTACACTGGCGATGTACTTGAACGGCACAGTGCTCTTTCACCCAAAAATTCACCGTGATCGGTGACAGCCAAAAAGTCCAGAGGCCGATCTATCTTGGTTCGACCAATGGCAACACCCTGCTCATCAATCGGGAAAATTGGGATTTCTTCTCCGCGCGCGTAGCGGTGAGCATCCTCCGGAGTGGCTCCGGTACTGTTGGCTGCAGCATCAAAAGAGTATCTTGTATGCACGTGCAAATCGCCAAACAGCGCCATACCCTCCTCGCTAAAGTTTTCGCAGTGCACCGCTTGATCAGGCAATTTATGTTGAGCTGACACCGCTGTATTGTCACTCTGATTGCACCCGCTGATCAAAAAGACCAGACAACAGCTTGTTATTGTTTTTATTTTGACCATCATGCTTTTATCCATAGTTTACTTACCTTGAGCGACCACAGCGAGTGGTCATGACTGAGTTATTCTCCCTTAACTCCTCCCATGTACGACACCCAAATTTTTCGCACACCTTCCTCGCCTACTGCGAGTGTGCCCGACCAACCCATGGGAAGAATGAAGCCCTCTCCCTGATTAAAATATTGTGGCTTGCCTTCAGCCGCGGTCATGATCAATTGACCTTCAAGCACCAGCATTAATTCATCGTACTTAAGATCTTCATAGGTCATTGAGCCGGGCTTACTCTCCCAGACGCCGATACCAAGATTTTCATCTTGGCTGTAATAAAAATCATTACCTCTGGCAACTAAATCACCTCGGTCTGGCAAATAAGCACTAAACTCGCCAAGGTTTTCACCCGCTAACTGCAACTTATCTAAGCGCACTAACTTAGGAGTTTGCTCACTGGAGGCAAAGCTTTTGTTAACCACAAAATCACTATCCACATTATTACCTAAGACCAGCATAAACAGGCTCCACACTGTCAGAAGGGCTATTTTGGCCGGCGTGGCTATTTTACGTCTGTTGGTTATTGTCATCACATATCTCCTATGTAAAATTCAGATCTATTCTTCCGGAATCGTATGGAACTGCTCGCCCGGATTATCAAACGCGTACCAAGGCGCTTTAGACCCGACAAAAATATGGTATCCCTCAGGTAATTTCGGGTCACCATCAATAACCCCCATGGCCACGTAGAGAGCATCGGGTTCGGCGCTCAAGTCAACCAGAATATTGGAGCCACAGATGCGGCAAAATAACCGATTATGGTCATCGGATGACGCGTAATGAGTTATCTCGTCAGTGCCAGAGGTAAACTTAAAATCTCGCTTTAATACGCCGCCAAAGGTGGCGAAAGCCGCCCCATGCATTCGTCTGCACTGACTGCAATGGCAGTGACTGTAGTCGTTAATCTCGCCATGAATTTCAAATCTCACCTTTCTGCATTCACATTGCCCTGTGATCATTGTTATTCCCCTCTCGGTCATAGATTATTCGGCGGAGTCGCGGAGCTCCTTGGATGGATCCAAAATGCCTTTTCTGAAATGCGACACTTGGCCCAGGTGGCTCGCCACTCTAATTCTTTTTGGTAATATATTTCTGCCCAGATTTCGCTCGGCGGCTCTCCATCAGTAAATGTGACATCAGCCAGAGTTACATTAGTCTTTAAAATGGGCGACCAGACGCAGGATGTGATGGTGCCAATTCGCGAACCATTTTTTGAGTCATAGAGAAAGGCATCTTGCGGAGGCTTATTTCCCTCGACAATCAGCTTCAATAGTTGACGTTTGGCTGGACGCGCCCGTTCAGCGATTAGTGCCTGCTTGCCAGTAAAATAAGGCTTGTCAAAATTAACCAGCCAACCCAAACCCAGTTCATAGGGCGAGCGATCACGATCAGCGCGCACTGCAGTCTCTGCTGTATTGAAGTCATCTCCGGGCATGATAAAGCCCGCCTCAATACGCACCATATCGAGAGCGCCAAGACCGATAGGCCGAATATCAAACAAGCCCTGTTGTTTCAGAGCGAAAATAGCATCCCACAAAGCGAGAGCGTCCTTCGGATCTACCCAGCACTCATAACCCAAATCACCAGTAAAGCCTGTGCGCGACACCATGACATCTATGTCGCCCAGGGTTCGAGCGACGTTATCGAAAGGCTTAACAACATTAAGATCGGCAATGCCTGCATGAGTAAGTACTGCAAAAGCGGTGGGACCTTGAACCGCCAAAGCTGCCACCTCGTGGGTTTCGTGCTCAATACTAACATCGAAACCCAAACTCGAGAGCAATAACCAGTCTAGCTGATGGTGCTGCGCACAGAGTCTGTAGTCACCTTCACGCAAATGAAAAAGCGTACCATCATCGAGAACTTTGCCCTCGTCGTTGCACCAAATGACATAAGTCACACGACCCGGCTTGAGGTTGGAGATATCCCGAGTGACCAATCGATTGAGAAATGCTTTCGCCTGCGGACCTGAAATGCGGTACTTTTCCATAGGCGTCAGATCCATCACACTGCAGGTGCTGCGCACGGCAAAATACTCAGAGGCTAAGGTGTCGTATACCCTCGCTGTTTTATACCCATTCCAAGACATCCAGTTTTGCACCAGACCGTGCTCGTCCACCCGTGCTTGAAATGGACTGGGTTGCAATACCTCACGATGATCTATCGACGTTGATAGATCTTGATCCCTGATATTCACTTGGCCACCCCCCGAATTATCCTCTGAGCCGCGTTGTGTCCGGGAACACCGGTAATTCCTCCGCCAGGGTGAGCGCTTGCGCCGCACAGAAACAGTCCGTTTAAGGGCGTCTCGTATTGCGCTGCACCGTGAACTGGACGCATCATAAATAACTGATCAATCCCCATTTCACCCTGATGCCAGTGACCACCTTTTATACTGAAACGCTGCTCAATATCCTCCGGCGTCAGTAACTCAGTGGCGACGATGGAGTCAGAAAAATTATTGGCATAGTTGGAGATCGTCTCTACTACCCTTTCAACAAAAGCTTCGCGTGATGCCTTCCAACCAGCTTTTAATTTGTAGGGCGCGAATGAGGCATTCACCGACAGAACATGATGACCCTTAGGTGCCAGCGAGGAATCCACCAGACTGGGAATAGTCATTTCCAGCACAGGATGCTCTGAAAACTCACCATATTTGGCATGATTAAATGCATGCTCAACATAACGCATATCAGGTGCAATCAGCAACCTAGCGCCCTTTTGAGAGTCAGTAATGCCCTTAAAGTTAGGACGCTCACTGAGAGCAAAATGTAGTTTGGCGACGCTACCATTTTGACGAACAGAGTTCACTCGATGACAGAACATTGCATCTAAATGCTCAGCGCCAACAAGATCCAAGAAGGTGGTTTTTGCGTCTGCATTGGAAACGACGATGTCGCCAGACAACCGTTCTCCAGAGGCCAATTCAACACCACAAGTACGTTCATTTTCCACTAAAATACGTTTTACTGGGGCACGGGTCTTTATTCGAACACCGACACTTCGCGCTGCTGCCTCGAGTTTATCCGCTATGAGTGATGTAGCGGACAGACTCAATTGATTTTGATGCTCGCCCCAAAGTCGATGCAAAAATGTAAGCACAGTATTAGGCGTTCGCGGCCCCATATGCTGACCCAACACCGCGTCCGCCGACAGCGCACCTTTAAGCGCTGGACTGTCAAACAACTCATTGAGCACATCATAGATATTAATGCCACCTACCCGAAGAAACTCACGCATGGACTCTGCACCAAGACCAAAGCGCAGACTCCAACCCAACTTAGCTAGGGTAAACTTATCACCACGATCCATATCTTTTAGCCGTGGTGGTGTATTCATCATCAGTGGCTCAAGGGCTTTCGCATAGGCGCGAAATTCACCTTTAAAAGCCTTGAAGGCACTGTGATCTTGAGACGACAAGTGAGCTCCCAACACTTGATCACGCTGCAGCGTAATATGGTCTCCATCAAGATCGAGAGCGATAGTATCCACGTCAGCAATCATTGTTGATAGGTCAATATTTAAATCACGGCATATCTTTTGATTGAGGCCGTAGATGACGTGAGCTAAACCAGGTGTTCGATACCCCTCGGCAAAAGAATAGGAGCTGGCTGCGCCTCCCACAGTGTCTCTGGCCTCTATAAGATCCACTGAATAGCCTGCCCGCGCTAGGTAGGTGGCGCAAACAAGGCCATTGTGACCACCACCCACAACAATGACTGATCTAGACTTAGTCATCACCAAAATCCTCCGGAGTGGTGTTACTACGTTTTAAATCTCGCAGAATTTCTCGAGCGGAATTCGCGCCAGGAGCACCCATAACCCCGCCGCCAGGGTGGTTGGAAGAACTGCACATGTACATATTCTTTACCGGACCGCGGTACTGAGCGTAACCGGGAAAGGGACGGTTAAACATCAACTGATCCAAGGTCAATTCACCTTGAAAGATATTACCCTCAGTCAGTCCAACCTCTGCTTCCAGTTCTCTCGGTGTTCGTATTTCAGCGTGCAGAATCAAATCTTTAAAATTGGGGCTATAGTCTCCTATTTGATCAATCACCGCCGCACCGAAAGCATCCCGCTTCTCATCTGTCCAGCCACCCTCGACTTCAGCAGGGCAATACTGCACAAAAACAGACATCATGTGTTTGCCTGGCGGCGCCATGGTGGGATCGTATTGGGTTGGTATGACCATGTCCACGTAGGGATCTTGGGACCATCGATCATCTTTCCAATCGTCAAAGGCTCTCTCAAGGCGCTCCAGTGTGTCAGTAAAATGCATATGACCTAGTGTTAGTGGGGAGGCTTTAGGTAATGCCGGAAATTCTGGCATACCATCTAATGCAATGTTTACCTTGCCAGAAGACCCGCGTATTTTGAAATTTTCTGCTCGCTTGATAAGGTCAGATGGCAAGTCTTTGGCATCCATCAGCTTTAAAAATGTACGTTTGGCATCCAAGTTTGAAATTACCGTTCGCGCCTTTATCTCTTCACCACTAGCCAACACTACACCGGTTGCTTTGCGCCCCCGTACCAGTATATTGGCTACTTCAGCCTCAGTGCGAATGGCTCCGCCATGAGATTTGAAGGAGGATGCTATTGCGGCGGCAACCGAACCCATCCCTCCCCGTGCAAATCCCCAAGAACCGACATTGCCATCGACATCACCCATGGCATGGTGAAGCAACACATAGGCAGTGCCGGGAGAGTAGACGCCAAGACCAGTACCAATGATACTTCCCCCCGAGAAGTGAGCTAAGATCACATCACTTTCAAAGTATTGCTCCAAATACTCGGCAATTGACATGGTGAAGAAACGAATAAACTCGTAGATCTGACTCTCACTCAAGCTGTAAAACTGTTTCAGCAAGTAGGCAAACTCCATTGCATCACGCAACTTGAAGGAGGCAGGATCTGGTGGCGTTCGCAATAAAAAGCCACGAATCAAACGGCACCATTTCATCAAATCTGCATCAAACCGAATGGCAGCGTCGGCGTCGCGCTTAGAATGTCGAGCCACCTCTCGGCGACGCACGTCACCCTGATGATAGCTGCCAAAGTAATCACCATTTTGTTTAAAAGTGACGCTACCCTGCAAGGGCACCACCTCTAGCCCATGGCGACCCAAATCTAATGCTTGATATATTTCCGGCCGAAAAAGGCTGCAAACATAAGAGCAATTGGAATATTTCCAGTCCTTATGCAGCTCCAGACTTGCAGTGGCGCCTCCAACATAATCATTTTTTTCCAGCACCAGCACGTCCAAGCCAGCCTTCGCTAGAAAAGCACCATTGGTCAGCCCGTTGTGTCCTGCGCCGACAATAATTGCGTCGTAAGTTTTCATACTGTGATTCGGTCCCCTACTGATTTTCCGAGTATAACTAGACCTTGGTATTCTGCATTCGCCGCCTATAGGTTGAAAGTCTGCCATAGAAACAGTACAAATGGCAGCGTCGCAATATTATTGAGATGCCATTTTTGATCTCGGCACTTCGCTCTCTGAAATTGTTTAAAAATAATACTGAGCAAAACAGACGAGAAAAAAGCGAAACCGAGAAAGCGTGGCGGAGAATAAACTGATTTTTGATGTTGGAGCTTTTTTGAGATGCCCAAAGACACGCGAGTCGAAGAAGTTGATGTTTTGGTTGTGGGAGGTGGAACCGCAGGTTTTGGAGCTGCGGTTGCCGCTGGCCGTAAGGGCTTAAACGTCATGATGATCGAAGCCACCAGTAAAGTGGGTGGCGTCATGGCATTTTGCCCGGGAATGCCTTGGGGAGCAGCCTACCCCGCAGACCAGATCGTTGGTGGTCTTCTAGGCGAACTCACTCATCGTCTTGAATCAATGACCCCACCTGCGGCGGAAAAACGGCCCTGTTCATTGAAAAATTTTGGGCCCGAAATAATCTATGATCATGATATTGCAACCCTAACTATGTTCACCATGTTAGAGCAAGCGAATGTGGACGTTCGTCTCAATTGCACCGTAGTTGAGCCAGACATGATCGACTCAAACATCGCTGGTGTGCGTTGCTGTGACCGCAATGGCTTATATTATGTGAAACCTCGAGTTGTCCTCGATTGCTCCGGCGATGGCGATATCTCTGCCAAAGCCGGTGTTCCTTTCACTGTTGGTGATAATAATGGCAATACCATGGGAGTGACCTGTTCATTTCATATGATCAATGTGGACTGGAATCAAGCATTTGCCAACGATGACCCCTATTTCACCTCCTACGCCGCTGAAGGCATTGCAGAGGGAAAATTGCATCCTGATTTGGCCAAGCTGTATCTGATGAAGGCCTTCCATCACGATACGGTGTTCTGTAATTCAGTTCATGTACGCGGCGTCAATGGGACTGATCCCATCGCTGTCACTCGAGCAACTCAGGAGGGACGCCGACGTTGTCATCAACTCGCCGAATTTTTAATTGCCTCCGTGCCAGGATTTGAGCAGGCTCACATGACCATGCTATCTCCTACCGTCGGCGTGCGAGAGACACGAAAGCTTGAAGCGGTTTACCGACTCACCGGAGAGGACTTAGCCTCAAACACAAAGTTTGCGGATGGTATCGTCTGTTGTGACAACCCCATCGATGATGTTATGCGTGACTCCGCCGATATGACCCATGAGGCCATTGTGACATCGGGAAATTACTACAGCATCCCATTCAGATCATTGGTGCCAGTTAAGATTGAGAACCTGCTCTTTGCCGGACGCATTATCTGCGCAGATCCCATCGCCTTCGCATCGGTTAGGGGAATGCCTCAATGCATGACCATGGGTCAAGCAATTGGCACGGCGGCCTCCATGGCTATCGAAAAACGCTCAACGGTACAAGCGGTAGACACTGACCAATTAGTGCAAGAACTCATTTCGCAGACAGTCAACGGCTTGGGGCACCACAGGCTAGGGTGATAAATCAGCCGGTACTCGGTTGCGTCGTTCCAATTTCAGCAGCGGATGGCTTGTTAATTCAATGGTGACTCGCTCGCCATTAAGCAATAACCATGCACTGCGGTGATCCTTATGTTCGTCGAAAATAGAGAGGTTACCGATGGTGTGAGCCAAACCCCAAGACCAAGATAAGCAATTAACTGATCCTATTTGGGTGGCGACACCATCGATATCAGCATAGACAACATCACCAGACTCCAGGTCAATCTTCTTATCGACTCGAAATTGCTTCAAAACAAAGCGCTGACCGTTTTCTCTCTCTTTTATCAGAGCGTCTCTACCAACAAAGTCAGCCTTGTTCAGATCCACCAACCATCCCAAACCCACCTCAAGGGGTGAGCGTTGAAAATCTGGATCTGGGTCAGCTTCAGTGGAAAAATCCCAACCAGCGACAATAAAGCCGCCTTCGAGCCGGCAGGCTTCCAATGCGCTCAACCCATAGCCAGGCAGGGCCATGGACAAACGACTTCGAGTCAGTTCTAGAGCGTTTTTAAATAACGGCGTGAACTGTGGCTCAAACCAGAGTTCATAACCCAGATCAGCAGTGAAACCCATGCGCGCCAATTTGACGATTGACCCATTGCGAGCAAAATCTCTCACCTCAAAGGGCTTTATGGTAGCAACCTCAGAGAAACCCATATCATCTAGCACGGCGGCTGAGGCAGGCCCTTGAATAGCCACACCATGCCAATCGTCCGTACACTCTGAAATATTTAACTGTGAGGGATCAATGCCCAAGAAATTAGAACATTTAACAAGGTAATCACTGTGATCTATGTCCGAGGGCATAAACAAATAATCGTCATCGGCAAATTTATACAGGATCGAATCGTCTTTGAGCAATCCGTCGGCATCACAGAAGGCCACATAGATGCCTCGCTGAGACGGCGAACCACTTACCGGCCTGGTGAGAACATAGTCGAACAGTTGTCCAGCTGCGGGACCGGTTACCCGGATCTTGCGTATTGGCGAGACATCGAAAAGAGCACTACGCTGCCTAAGTTCTGTATATTCATATTCAGCATCCCCATAATCCAAGGCCAGTGTGAAATCATTCCAGTTAATGAAATCGACATCCTCGATGCCTGCGGCCATAAAGCTATCAAATGACTGGCTTGCTCGTCGGTTAAAGAACTCAAAGAAGGGTGGTTTTTTCATAAGGATCCTGTCATTTTTGCTGAGATGCTACCGCTTATTTGTGGTATCACACGCTCTGCCTATAGGTTCGGAATTGCCCCGCAGTTCAAAGCAGAACCCTAGAAAGGCAAATTAGCTGAAGGGTATCACTTGTGCATTCAAGACTGGATAATTTTTATTGCCTTCAGTTACACTAATGCAAATTCTGCCCGTCGCGACTAAGAGGTTCATCATTAATTCCAGCCAACAAAAACAACTTTTCGATGCTGCTTTTAGTCAGATTCGTGATGGTCATCCACAGGAGGCACTGCAGCGCTGTGTCAGTGCATTGGAACAATTCCCTCAGGACGCAAACCTTATATGCCTGGCTGGACAAGCTTGTCTCATGCTCAAGGATCTCTCCGCCGCTGAAAAATTTGTCCTGCAGGCACTGGAGATTTATCCATCCTTTGCCAATGCCCATGAACTTCAAGGTGATTTACGTTTGCTCCAAGGGAATTTTGATGGAGCCACTGCTAGCTACACAAAGGTAAAGGAACTCAGTCCAGAACGTCATCATATCGACAAGAAACTTCAAAAAGTTGAGGAAATCGCACAGTCTCAACCCAACGAAGCCGGCAGCGCTGTGGACTTCACTTTTGCCGCTGAATTGGAACAAGCAGCAAAATTTAAAGAAGATAAGAAACCGCAGAGAGCCGAAGAAATCTATCGTCAAATTCTGCGCAGAAATCCCAACCACAGCGAGGCAATGCGGCTACTCGCAGGAATAGCTGCAGGCCAGAACCAGTATGCGGATGCCGAACAGCTGCTCAAATACGCCGTAGAAAAATCGCCCAACTTTGCCAGAGCCTGGCTCGATCTGTCAAAAATCCAACTAGATATTGGAAACTACCCAAGTGCCATACAGAGCGCCAAGAAGTTGACTTCACTGGCACCCGACGTTGCAGAATCCTTCGTCGCCTTGGCAAATGCGCAGGCACAATCCAACCAGCATGACGCGGCCATCGAAAGCTATCACAGTGCCCTGAAGGTTTCCCCAAACCATAGAGGTGCTTTCTCCGGTTTAGCCCATCAATTGAAAACCATCGGCAACCAGACCGAGGCGCTGGCTGTCCACCGCCGAAATATTGCTGCCAATCCTACCAACAGCGAGCCCTACTGGAACATGGCAAATCTAAAGACTTTTCGTTTTGAACAGTCCGAGGTTGATGCAATGGAGGCGCTTTTAGAGACACCAGATCTGGACGATCTGTCCATAGTACAACTGTCCAATGCATTGGGATTAGAATACGAATCTCAAAAAGACTTCGATCGAGCTTTCAGCAATTTTAGACGCTGTAATGACACTCGACGGGGATCAGAGAATTACGACCCGGTGGGTCACGAAGTACTTATCGATCAACTCATTGAAGTTTTCAACGAGGATTTTATCGCGGAACAGCAAGGTCAGGGAGATCCCGATCCTTCGCCCATCTTGATCGTTGGTCTGCCCCGATCTGGATCCACTTTGATTGAGCAGATTCTTGCCAGCCACAGCATTGTCGAAGGAACTCATGAACTCAGTGATCTGGCGCAGATGGTACAAACACTGAAGCGACGCAATGCCCGCGGTCTCCACTTTCCAGAGAACATGCGTGAGGCTGGACAGTTGAGTTGGGCGGAGATCGGTCAGGATTATCTAAAGCGAGCGGCAAAATATCGCACTGACAAACCGAGATTCATTGACAAAAATCCAAACAATTTTATCTATGCAGGTTTGTTGCATCTGACGTTGCCCAACGCCAAGATCATTAATGCAATCAGACACCCACTAGACAGTTGTTTTGGCAGTTACAAACAACTGTTTGCCAGCGGCCAACCGTTTAGCTACGACTTAATTGAGGTGGGCGAGTATTACCTTCAGTATCAACGTTTGATCGATCACTGGCACAAAGTCATTCCCGGAAAAGTATTGGATGTCCACTACGAGAATGTGGTGGCGGATTTGGATACTCAGGTACATCGAATCCTCGACTTTTGCGAATTGCCTTTTGAGGAGTCCTGTTTGCGTTTTCATGAAACCAATCGCGCAGTTCGCACAGCAAGCTCAGAACAGGTGCGACAACCAATCTACTCAAGCTCGATCAATTTATGGAAAAACTACGAGCCTTATCTCGGCGATCTAATCGAAGTATTAGAGCCACTGCTATTGGACCTGCCAAAAAGCGACCAACCAAATAACATTCCGCGACCCTAATCATAAAGACAAACTATTAGCTTGGTTTTTACTTCTTTTCCGTCAGTTGCTCCGAACCTATAGGCACGGTAGCGACCAAAAGGGCATAAGGCGATGTTAGTAGGACTATAAAACTCGGTTTAAGAATTAGCTGTAGCCCAAAAAGCGTTTTCAGGAGAACCAAAATGACTGTCATGTATTCAAAACACTTCAAATCTGCACCCCTGGCCGCAGCAATCGCAGCTGCCCTAGTCACACCTTTTTCCATCGCACAGGAAGAAAGTGCGGCACCCGCATTAGAAGAAGTTGTGGTAACCGCACGTAAACGAAGTGAATCCATTATGGACATTCCCGCTAGCGTGCAAGCCTTATCGGAAGATGACCTGAAAGAGATGGGAGCGAAAAATATCGCTGACTACGTGCGCTTTTTACCGGCGGTGACGGTGGTAGATTATGGGGCCGGCGTGTCAACTGTGGTTTTTCGTGGCGCAACCACCAGTGCAGGCTACGTTGGTGAATCCACTTCCTCAGTCTATATGGATGAGATTTCTCTCACTACCTCGGGTCAACAGCCGTCTATCAGAATGGTCGACATCGAGCGAGTGGAATCCCTTGAAGGCCCGCAGGGAACTCTCTATGGGTCGGATGCTCAGGCGGGAACCCTGAGAATTATTACCAATAAACCTAAAATTAACGAAAGAGAAACCGTCATTGATGTATTAGGTAAGTCTAGTAGTGTAGGCGAAGCCAGCTATGATGGCTCGATAGTATTCAATGTTCCCCTTGTAGAAGACAAACTCGCGGCACGTTTTGTTGCCTTTAAGGCCAAAGATGGCGGATTTGTCGATAATGTGTTGGGTAACACCATTACCAACGATCTTAAATCCGACGCAGTTTATGGTCGCTCTCCCTCAGGATGGGGCACCATCGACAACAGTGACGTGGTCGCCGATGATATCAATGACTACAACGTGCAAGGCTGGAGAGCCGCAGTTAAATGGGATATCAATGAAGAGTGGTCTGCGACGTTAACCCACATCAACCAAACATCAAAGTCAGGCTCATACGGTGGCTTTGACCCCAATGTCGGCGACCTCGAAACAATCCGTTACAATGAAGAATTCTATGATGTTGATTACGACATTAGCTCATTAGTGGTGGAAGGTGATCTCGGTTTTGCTCAGCTTGTCTCAGCGACCTCCTACTACAATAGCGATAGCGAATTCAATCAAGACGTGACCAACTACCACAAGTCATACTCTGCCTATTACTGTATTCAGTATTCAGGCAATGCAGCCTACTATGCACCCTATTATTTTGCTGTAGAGGGTGGCTGGATGTATGCCGAAGGTAAATACTGTAATGCCCCTACCGTTGAGGGCGATTATCTTGCCGCTTTTTACGAGGATATTACTTATGATCGATTCAGTCAGGAAATCAGACTGTCCGGTGAAACCGAAACCTTCGACTGGCTTATCGGGGCATTTTATGAAGAGAGTAATTATGGCTGGATAGAGAACTTTGGTTACCCCACTGCTAATGAGAATGGTCGCGGGACACCGAACGAGCTATATCAACAAACCGTCTCGCTGGCATGGAATGAGTGGTTCTTCGGCGAATCCTTCCCCAACGCACGAGAAAACTGGTATGCCAACAGCGATAAAGACACCAAACAAGTGGCTCTATTCGGCAACACCACATGGCGACTCAGTGAACAGTGGGATTTGACGCTCGGAGCCAGATACTTTGACCGTGAGAATCAAACCACCTACTTTGAAGAACACCCAACCGGTAATCTCGATGCCGATCCGAACTCCCCTGATGGCATCACTCGAATGCTTGGTGAGGATGCCGAGTTTGTTCCCAAAGTTGCACTCTCCTACAAACCGACAGACGACGATATGATCTATGGCCTCTGGACCATCGGATACAGACCTGGTGGAACCAATCGTCAGCGGGGTAATCCAGCGTTCCCGCAGCAGTACGATACAGACAAAATGACAAACTATGAGTTTGGTTACAAAGGGACTTTTGCAGACGATACCGCCTCTGTTGTTGTGACAGGCTTTATGATGGAGTGGCAGGACTATCAGTTCGAGTTGGTGGACCCAAGTACCGGCAGATGTCCCGATGGCGAAGCGGAAGATCAACCCGGTATCTGCGGGCAACCCTATCAAGTGGGGGTGTACAACGCCGGTGATGCATCAATTAATGGCGTGTACATTGAGATGGATTGGAATCCATCATCCCAACTCAACGTCGGCTTTAACGCTGAATGGCTAGATGCCAAAACGGACACAGATCTAGATGTCGGCGACCTTTTTGTTGAGTCCGGCACTCAACTGCCTCTGACTCCAGATCTAAGCGGCGGTCTTTGGGCAACCTATAACTGGCCAGTCCCTGCATTCAATGCCAATGGTTACATGCGTGTGCAATGGTCCTACTCCGGCGAGCGCTCATCGCAACTGCAATTCGTTCCCAAGGTTAATGATGACGGATCCTTTAACCCTTACCCTCAATTTATTGAGCCTTCATACAGTATCGGTGACATTAGTATGGGCTTAGAGGGAGCCGATTGGGAGTTGCATTTATTTGTCAATAACGTAACCGATGAGCGCGCTTATTATAGCCATGCAAGTCAAGGCGGCTATACTCAGCAAAATATCGATGAAGGCCGCATGCATGTGGAAACTATCTACATTAACCGTCCACGTGAATATGGAATACGCTTTATAAAAACATTTGGCGACTAAAACCCACATCTTCGCATTTAATTTTAGGGTCGGTTATCACCGGCCCTTTTTTTGTCTCAAACTTATCATTCAGATTAGAATTGATCGTCTGTGCTCACAGACAGCAAGGTTAATTTCCGAATATGGCGATTCTAGGTCAGTTGACAGTCTTGCATTCATGCAATCTTGCATTAATTCAATTTATTTAGTAACGTCAACAAAAGAAATTCTTTTTTTGGGGAAAACACTACGCCAATCATCAAATTGTGAGGAATGTTCAGCCATGTCTACTAATAAAATAACATCAAAAATTGCACCCTTAACTGTAGCAATAGCTGCTGTCCTTGGGACCACACCCTATGCGATGTCTCAAGAGAGCGGCGCATCATCCAGAGAGATCGAAGAAGTGTTAGTTACAGCGCGAAAGCGCGCTGAGTCGGCACTGGAAATTCCCTCAAGTATTCAGGCTCTATCGGGTGACGAACTGAAAGAAATGGGCGCTCGCAGCATGGCTGATTACGTCAGATTTATGCCCGCCGTGACTGTAGTTGACTACGGAGCAGGAAGTTCAACCGTAGTTTTCCGCGGAGCCACCACAAGCTCCGGTTATGTTGGTCAATCCACATCGTCCGTTTACCTCGATGAGCTAGCCATTACCACCACAGGCCAACAGCCGTCAGTTAGAATGGTGGATATAGCACGTGTGGAAGCCCTCGCTGGACCTCAAGGTACGCTCTATGGAGCAGATTCCCAGGCTGGCACCCTGAAAATTATTACCAACAAACCGCAAATGAACACCACTGAGGTCATCATCGACACAAGCTTCCGAGGTGGCTCCGAAAGTGCTCGTAGCCATGATGGTTCAATCGTCGTAAATATTCCTCTAATCGAAGATAAGTTGGCGGCCCGTTTTGTTGCCTTTAATGCAAAGGACGGCGGCTATGTCGATAATGTGTATGGCAAAACCATTACCAACGATCTTAAATCGGACGCTCTCTATGGTCGCTCACCCTCAGGTTGGGGAGCTCTGGACAACGCCGATGTGGTGGAAGATGATATAAACGACCACAAGGTTAATGGTTGGCGTGCTGCTCTGCGCTGGGAGGTTAATGATCAATGGTCAGCCGATCTTTCCCATTTAAGACAAAAAACCGATTCTGGGTCCTACAGCGGCTTTGATCCCAACGTGGGCGACCTGCAAGCTATTCGCTATAACGAGGAATACTATAAAACTGACTATAGCATCAGCTCTCTAGTCGTCGAGGGTGATCTTGGTTTTGCTCAATTGGTATCAGCAACATCCTACTATGATCAAGATCTGTCTTTTGATCAGGATATCACCAACTATCACAAATCCTACTCTGCGTATTACTGTATAGAATACGCCGGAGATGCGGCTTACTATGCTCCCTACTACTTCCCCACCAGTGGCGGTAATGGCTTTATGTACGCGGCAGGTAATTATTGTCATGCGCCAACCGTTGAAGGAGATTATCTAGCGGCATTCTATGAGACAGAAACTGCCGATCGGTTCAGTCAGGAAGTGCGCCTCTCCAGTGAAGGTGAAACCTATGATTGGTTAGTTGGAGCTTTTTATGAGGAAAGCTCCTACGGTTGGATAGAGAACTTTGGTTATGTAACCGCCAACGAAAATGGCCGACAAACCACACCCGGTGTTGAAGGCAGTCTTTACCAGCAGTCCATTGCTCTTGCTTACTATGAGTGGGCTGATGGCACCACCTATCCGGATGCCACAGAAACCTGGTACTCGAAAAGTCGATCAAATGCTGACCAGATAGCCGTGTTCGGTGAATTGACGTGGCATATGAGTGATGCGACAGATGTCACCTTAGGGGCCAGGTACTTTGATAGAGAAGATATCATCGATTACTACGAGGAGCATCCCACCGGAAATCTCGACGCAGATCCTAATTTTGCCAATGGTATTACACGAATGATTGGTAGCACTGCTGAATTCGTACCAAAGATCTCTGTAAGTCATAATTTGGATGATGACACTATGGTTTATGGACTGTGGACCGTAGGTTACCGACCCGGTGGCACTAATCGTCAGCGTGGTGATGCCGCTTTCCCACAACAATACGATGCAGACAAGATGATCAACTATGAACTTGGTTATAAGAGTTCATTTGCCGATGACACGGCAACACTGTCGCTAACAGCCTTTGCTATGCAGTGGGATGATTATCAGTTTGAACTCATCGACCCCTCTTTCGGTCCCTGTGATGACGACACAGTTGATGCCATTCCCGGCATCTGTGGTCAGCCGTATCAAGTTGGCGTGTTCAATGCCGGTGATGCCCACATTAATGGCGTCAACGCTGAATTCGACTGGAATCCCACTGATAACCTCTCCGTCGGTTTTAATTTGGAATGGTTAGAAGCTGAAACTGATACTGTGCTTGAACTGGGAGATCTCTATGTCGAGGCTGGAACCAAACTGCCGTTAACACCTGACTTCACCGCGGGTGCATGGGCCACCTATGACTGGGCCGTGCCGTCAATGAATGCTAATGGTTATGCCCGTGTGCAATGGTCCTACAGCGGCGCAAGAGAATCATCTCTTCAATATACGCCCTTCGTTAACGACGATGGGTCAACTAATCCCTACCCATCTTGGACTAACCCATCCTATGCGATTGGTGATATTAGCATTGGACTTCAGGGCGATGACTGGGAAGTATCCATGTTTCTGAACAACGTCACTGATGAACGTGTTCATTACGGCCATGGGTCTCAAGGAGGCTATACCCAACAAAATCTTGATGAGGGGCGCATGCACGTAGATACCATTTACACTAATCGACCAAGAGAATATGGCATTAGATTTATTAGGAAATTTGGCAGCTAATCCAGTGGTCATGACAAAAAAGGCCGGTTTTAAACCGGCCTTTTTTTATTTTTACTCAATATAAACTTTTAAACCGATTAATCTGGCCATACGGTGAGCCCGTGAATGGCGTTACGAATATCCAGGGTGATATTAACCGAGGCGACGATCTCGTTGGCCTTTAAATCATACAAGGTCACTGTCGACGGAGATGAACCTCCGGCAATAAATCGGTCATCGATCACACAGAGGCCTCGACCAAAGGCTTGACGGGCTATTTTGGTGTCATCAACACCAGCAAACTCAATGTGTTTAGGGTCATAACCACGAATTTTAAACGCCTGACCTGCACCTTGGCGAGGAACAACCCTGAGGCAGTCACTGGCGGTGTCGTTAAAAATAATACCGTCCTTAAAAGGCCTCGCGTTATGTGTTCCTGAAGGCAGGCTGCAGACTTCCGTTACTTTATTCTGATTGTTCACGTGCAGCAGAGCACCTGTGCGCAAGCCGCTGATATAGAGCCCAGTCGAGTCCACATGAACCATGTTGATATGTAAATCATTGAAAGCTCGAGGACCGTTTTCAGTCATCGGGTCAAAGGCAAAGCCACCCCACTCACCCAACTGCCGCTGCAAATGAAACCCCCATACAAAGGCCTTTTTATCAAGATCAAAAGCAAGAATTGCGTCATGGCCCGTGGAGGTCAGAAACAACATTCGATCAACACGGCAAATTTCATGACAATGATTCAAATAACGATTGCGCCACGACTCTCTGATTTCAAAATCTTTGTTATAGCAAAAAAGCTCATCTGAGGCAGCAATCAGTACATCATCATTGTCCAAATTAATCCCGCGCAACCCTCTATCAGCGCCGCGACCGGCAAAATTGATTTCGCTGGTATTCCAATCCACTCGCTGATCGAGTTTTTGCTTCTCAAAATCAATGGTGTAAACACCACCGTGACTCTCACCTTGCTGACTTCCCCTTACAACTGAGGTAGCAATAAGCGTGGGTAGTTTCACTGTCATAACTATGATCTCGCTGGCAAACTTTCGGTGTAAGAGTATACCGTCAATAATGAGTAAATGTATCGCTCTGCGCATCACAATAATGGCATTTTCAATAATGAATAGCGTTGCGTAAAACTGGAGCCGATAATTAAGGGTTGTTATGCGAACGATGCATGTTAAGCTTTGAAAAAGCGCCAATTGAGAGTTGTTACCATGGTTCGATTAGCTTTGCTCATAGTAGGGTTTGTATTCTTCACCTCAACCAAAAGTCTCGCAGAAGACGTCGTCACCTACGCACTGGTTGCCGATCGGATTATTGACGGCCGGTCAAACGAGCCAATCGAACAACAGGCTATCATTGTCCATCAAAACCTGATTAAAGACATTGTCTCAGTCAACCAGTTACCGACCAACATAGAAGTGATCAGACTCATGGGTACGACATTAATGCCCGGCATGATTAATGCTCATGAACATCCGCTGTTATATAAGCACGACTACCAAAACGCTCATCTCCAGGGCTCGTCAGCCTATAAAGCACTTCTCGGACTGGCTAACCTGCAACGTCTGCTAAAAGCGGGATGGACCAGCATCAGAGTGATGGGAGATGGCGATGTCTACTACGCCAACCAAGATCTCCGTCGGGTCATCGACGAGGGAGTTTTTATTGGCCCGCGACTCACAGGAGCAGCCCACTATATTTCCATAACCGGGGGTGGTGGAGACATTAATTTTCTCTCTCCAGAGCAAACTATTGTTGCCGACGGCTTAATCGCCGATGGTCCTGAGGAGATTCGCAAAGCCATTCGCAAAGAAATCAAATACGGTTCAGATTGGATTAAAATCATGGTCACCGGCGCTTTTATGTCGGTGGGTGACAATCCAAACAATGTTGCATTTAGTCCCGAGGAAATCGCCGCCGCCGTTCAGGAGGCCGCTCGGCATAACATCCCCGTTGCCGCCCACGCACACGCAGCAGAGGGCATTAATCAAGCGGTTATCGCCGGCGTGAGATCCATTGAACATGGCAGTTTTATGGATGAAACATCCATTGCTCTGATGGCGCAGCACAAAACTTTTTTAATTCCTACAATTTATGTTGGCGACTACTATGCCAACAGCAACAAGCTCTTGGCACAGGACAAAAATGATGATTTTTATCTTTCTTTTCGAGGCCAATGGCTGGAGATGATTAAACAGGCACACCGCGCGGGCGTCAAGATTGCCGTCGGTTCTGACCTCTGTGGCTATGCCGTTGAAACCCATGTCTGCGCCAGAGAATTTGCCACTCTGATTGAAGCCGGTTTATCTCCCATGGATGCTATTAAAGCGGGAACCATTATTGGCGCAGAGTTGCTACAGTGGGATGATCGTGTGGGCAGTATAGAGGTTGGAAAATTAGCCGATATCATCGCTGTGCCCGGCAATCCTCTCACCGATATCAGTGTTTTGGAACAGCCTCTATTCGTGATGAAAGACGGACAAATCATACTAAACAAATCCACTTCAGTTGATCTGGTGAGCGCTATGGAGCGGACAAAATAATACCCTACTAGCTGACATTCAAGTCAATGTGGCCAGCATGGATACTGGATTTTCCAGGTAACTTTTCCAACAGTTGTTAAATCTAGCAATGGTAGCACCGTCAATAACTCGGTGATCGCCACTCCAGCTGACAGTCATAAGTTTTCTCTCCTGCAAATGGCCGGAGGCATCAAAGCGAGGCAGTTTCTGGATCTTGCCCAGTGCGGCGATAGCCACCTCAGGTTTATTAATAATAGGAGCTGCCGAAACACCGCCTATGGCGCCAATGTTAGACAATGTGATGGTTCCGCCTTTAAGTTCACCAGGGTTTATCACTCCGCCCCTAGCAGCCTGAGTGAGTCGGTCAACCTCTTGGGCAATGCTCAGAATAGACAGTTTCTGAACATGTTTGATATTTGGAACCAGCAGACCGGTCTTACCATCAACCGCCATACCAACATTGTGATTGCCCAAGTAAGTTATCTGATTGGCAGCATCGTCCACTCTACTGTTCATGATAGGGTATTTTACCAGTGCCAGAGACAATGATTTTATGAATAGAGGCATCAAGGTGATGTTGACGATTTCAGCATACTCAGACTTTAACTGTGAGCGCAACCCGACTAATTCGGTGACATCTACTTCATCGACATAAGCAAAATGAGGGATTGTGGTCACCGCCTCTGACATCTTCAACGCCATTATCTTACGAACGCCAACAATCGCTTCTGTTGAATCAGCGCTAATATCGACCACCGGGGCAAGCGCATCGGCTTTTTGCTCACTCAAATAACTTTGTATATCTTCCTTGAGGATACGTCCACTCTTGCCTGAACCGGAAATCTGTTTCAGATCCAACTGATGTTCTCTCGCCAGCTTGCGAACAGCTGGTGTGGTCAAAATAGATTGTTCTGATTTAGGGGTCGGTTGACTTTTAACAAGTTCAACGGGCGCAATGGGCAGCTCTTCAATCGTTGGTTTTTCATCTTTTGCAAACTCATCATCTGTTTCAATTGAAAACAACACCGAGTGAACTGCCGCGACATCACCACAGCTGTAATGCAATTTTGTAACGCGACCGGAATAAACCGAGGGAATTTCAACAATCGCCTTATCCGTGCTGACATCAGCAACCACTTGATCCTCTTCAATCAAATCGCCCTCTTTTACTTTCCACTCTAAAATTTGACACTCAACAATCCCCTCGCCAATATCGGGTAGCACGAAGTCTTTATTCATTTTACGCCCCTGTAATTTTTATCTTGTTCTAGTCTCAAAAATAGACGCTTTTTTTAATCGCTTCATAAATTTTTAGATAGTCGGGTAAATATTCTTTCTCAAACACTAAGGGAAATGGCGTATCTAGCCCTGTCACACGCAAGATGGGGGACTCTAAAGACAAAAAGCACCTCTCTTGAATAGCCGCCGCAATCTCGCCGGCAAAACCACCGGTCAGAGGTGCCTCATGACTGACGATCAAACGACCCGTTTTTTCAACTGAACTGGCCACTGTATCTAGGTCCCATGGCAACAACGATCTGAGATCTATTACCTCACAGGAAATATTATCCTGCTTGGCCATTTCTGCTGCTCTGTGTAACTCACGCATCTGGGCACCCCAACCAACAAGGGTGATATGCTCACCTTGAGTGACCACATCAGCCACCCCCAAAGGTATTTCGTAGTCCTCATCGGAAACTAAGCCAATTTCAGCACGATAAATGGCCTTTGGTTCAAAGAATATCACCGGATCGGGATCTCTGATCGCCGATAATAATAGACCTTTTGCATCAGCAGCCGTACTTGGAATTACCACCTTTAGCCCCGGAGTATGGCAGAAATAGGCCTCGGGTGATTGTGAGTGATAGAGCCCTCCAGAAATACCACCGCCGTAGGGTGCGCGGATAGTTAACCCACCACAATTATATTGATCACCACTACGATAACGAAATTTTGCCGCTTCATTGACAATTTGATCAAAGGCGGGAAAAATGTAATCAGCAAACTGAATCTCGGCTACTGGTATGGATCCCTGAGCCGCAAGACCGATAGCAAAACCTACAATACCCTGCTCGGTAATGGGTGTGTTAAAGCAACGCTGTTTCCCATATTTTTCTTGTAATTTACTCGTGGCTCGGAAAACCCCACCAAAATGACCAACATCTTCTCCAAGACAGGTCACTCGATCATCAGAATCCATCGCAATGTCCAGAGCGCTATTGACGGCCTGTAGAAGATTCATCTGCATCATTCCGTTACCTATGTTGCTTGCATCAGCGGCTTCTCACCGAACTGTTGATAGGCGTCACCGGCAGGATAGTGATTTGGATATTTACCAACATGATCAAGAAGCTGATCAAACTGTGCCAAGAGGTGTTTGGGAGTGGTCTCGTAAACATCAGAAATTAAATGATCAAGGGGCGGTAAAGGTCTTTTTTCTTGACTTTTTAAGGCTGCCAAAATTTCTTCCTTATATTCGCGCTGTAAAGACTGCTCTTGCGCATCACTCCACCAACCACGATTGATGAGCCATATCTTCATTCTGGCTATAGGATCTTTTTCTCGCCACTCTTGCTCTTCGGCTACTGACCGATAACTGGAGGGATCATCCGAGGTTGAATGCGCGCCAAGTCGATAACTCATAGTCTCAATGATTACTGGATGAGACGTCCTTAACGCTAATTCACGTGCAGCCACTGACGCTTCGTAAACGGCTAATATGTCGTTGCCATCAACACGGATAGCGCTAATACCATATCCTATCCCTCTGGGCGCTATGCCATCACCGGAAAACTGTTCCGAGGTGGGAGTAGAAATGGCATAGCCATTGTTGCGCACCACAAAAACCACAGGAGAATTGGTCACAGCTGCCATATTTAAGCCGGCGTGAAAATCTCCCTCAGATGCAGCGCCATCGCCAAAGTAACACAGTGTGCAAGCGTCTTTGCCGCGCATTTTTTGACCATAGGCATAGCCCGCCGCTTGGGGGATTTGGGTGGCAAGCGTTGAACTGATGGTCATATAATTGAGCGATCGGCTACCGTAGTGAATTGGCATTTGTCTGCCCTTCCCCAAATCGAGGTCATTACTCAACAGTTGATTCATAAATTGCTTGGACGTAAATCCTCTGTAACGCAGAGCCGCCTGCTCTCGATACTGGCTCATGATCATATCCTGCGGGCGAAAACCAGCAACGGAACCCACAACCGCAGCCTCTTCTCCACTGCAGGTTAAATAGAAACTCAGACGCCCCTGTCTCTGAGCTGCGATCATTCGTTGATCTAGGATCCGAATGTAGACCATGTCTTGGTAAATTTTAGTCGCGGTGGTTCTATCCATGCTGGATTCCACTGCCTCAGATCGAATCGAGCCATCCATGGTAAGAATGGAAAATGTTGGAATCGACAAATCTTGGCCTTGTATAAACCGAATAGATCCGGTTAGATCATTACCAGAATCCATGCTGATATCCCCCTGCGTTTTGCGTTTTCGTTATCTTTAAAGTAAATTAACACGGAGGTAGGCGAATAATCCTTCCAAAATAGATGGCTAAAAAATGTAAAAACCAATTTTTATTGCGACAATCAAGTGGTTATGGACAGCACATTGCGTATTCCGGCAATAATTACAACGTCAGCACTTATCATTGACAGTTTATGCAAAAATAATGCGAACATTGACTACTGTTAAGCAATAATCACTTAGTTAAAGAGGGTACAAAAAATACAATATGTCCAGTGATCATTTAGACGCGACTGATTGGAAAATCCTCTCTATTTTACAGAGCGATGCATCCATACCCAACATTGATCTTGCTGAGCGAGTGTTCCTTTCGCCATCGCCCTGTTCAAGGCGAGTCAAAAATATGGAAGACCGAGGTTATATTGTCAAACGGGTCAGCCTGCTCGATCCAAACAAAGTCGGTTTGCCAATGACGGTCTTCATCCAGGTAACACTGGATCACCACATCAAGAGAGAGTTGGATGATTTCGCTCGGCAAGTCCAGCTTTGGCCTGAGGTGATGGAATGTTATTTAATGACGGGAGAATTTGACTACCTCATACGAGTAGTAAGCCCAGACTTACAAAGTTATCAGCAATTCCTAGACCAGAAGCTGACGCGAGTGGAGGGCTTAAAAGAATTAAAGAGTAACTTCTCATTAAAACCTATTTGCTACAAAACCGAACTTCCTCTCGACCACCTCTGTCCAGACAGGAAGTAAACACTGGCATCTTTGGGAGCACTGAGGTTTGGTGGTTAGAAATTGCCATCATATAGTCGCCGAAGACACAAATTAACATGACGCGGTTCATTTTAGTCAATGGTCTCAATACAAATTAATTAAGAGGAGTCTTACCATGCATAAAATCGCCGCCGCACTTTTCTTTGTATCCTTGAGCACCTTTACCAACCACAACGTCTTTGCCAATGCCTCTGAAATTATAGATCCAAGGCAGGGCGAAACAGTGAAAAAAATCTGCTTCGCCAGCGCCATTAATGGTTGGAGAGAGGTCTCTGGGCAACGCCATGCGGTCATTGTAAGTAAAGGTGTCAACGAAGAGTACAAGCTAGAGTTATTTGGTATTTGTGATGTATCACAGGCAATTAGTAGCCTCGGTGTCTCAACCAGAGGCTCATCATGCTTAACGCGCGGCGATAATATTATTGTCAAAAACACTTTTTATGGATCAGAGAAATGTTCTATACGACAGATCTATGAATGGAACGAGAACCAAAAGGACACTCAAGATCAATAAAACCAGTGAAAACGTGTCCCAAACGGTGCGCTCTTGGGCCTTAATCAATTTCGTTGAGCGACTCACCTATGGCATTAACAACTGAGTCTATTTGCTGATCAGTGGTGGCAAAAGGCAGGCCTAATTGCAAAGTATCGCCGCCGTAACGAACGTAGAAGCCCTTCTCCCAACATCTCATCGCTGCCAAAAATGGTCGTTTTGCTGGCTCCCCCGGAAGCGATGCCAAAGTTAGTCCTGCCGCAGAACCATAGTTGCGAATATCGACAATGTGTTCAGTTCCTTTCAGACTATGGATGGCTCTCTCCAATTTGGGCGCCATCGCTGCCACCTGCTCGAAACTACTTTCCCTCTCAAGCAAATCCAAGGTCGCCAGTCCTGCCGCACAGGCGAGAGGATGCCCGGAATAGGTGTAGCCATGAGGAAACTCAATCATGTACTCTGGCCCACCACCATCCATAAATGTGTCGTAAATCTCTTGTTTGGCAATGACCGCACCCATCGGCACAGACCCGTTAGTGAGTTGCTTGGCCACGTTAATAATGTCCGGAACAACACTGAATTCTTCAGCGCCAGTCGCCGAACCCACTCGCCCAAAACCGGTAATGACTTCATCAAAAATGAGCAAAATTTGATGTTGGTCACAGATCTCTCGCAGACGCCTCAAGTACCCCACAGGCGGCGGTATCACACCAGCAGAGCCAGCCATGGGTTCTACCATAACGGCAGCTATATTGCTGGCATCATGTAATGCGATTAAGGCCAATAACTCATCAGCCAAGTGCGCACCCTGCGCGGGCATTCCTTTGCTGAAAGCATTCTCCGGTATCATCGTATGACTCAAATGATCGGACTCGATAGTCTGACCAAAAGTCGCTCGATTACCGACAATCCCGCCAACACTAATACCGCCAAAATTGACACCGTGATAACCTTTGGCGCGACCGATAAACCGTGTCTTGGATGCCATACCTTTTTTTCGCCAATAGGCTCGCGCCAATTTTAAAGAGGTATCAGCGCTCTCTGAGCCAGATCCAGTATAGAAAACCCTATTCAAGCCCTCAGGCATAAACTGAGTAATTCGCTCGGCTAACTGAAAAGACTTTGGGTGCCCAAATTGAAAGCCACTGAAAAAGTCAAGGTTGGCTGTCTGTTTCGATATCGCTTGAGTAATCTCAGTGCGACAGTGTCCCAGACCTGTGGTCCACAAACCCGACAAACCGTCAAAAATTTTGCGCCCATCTGCGGCGGTTAAATAGTGACCTTCAGCAGCTACCACCATACGCGGATTTTGCTTAAACTCACGGTTACCGCTGAATGGCATCCAGTGCGCATCGAACTGGTCGTCAGTGACACCAGCGCGCTGATAAAACTCACTGTGCCGGGAATGAACATCTTTTTGAAATAACTTTTTCAGCATAGATTCAATATCTCTGGTTCGCCAAATTCACGCCTGAGTATATGACAGTTACGGCTGCTATAGCATACCCTCGCGGGGATAGATTAGGGCTCACAATGGGTGTCAAATAGTACCTTACGACAGTAAATAAAGCTTAATTTCGACCTATGTCATGGCTATACTGTGGTGGTAAATAATAATGCGGGCAACATCATGTCTTACAAGACCATTGACTACCGAGTGAAAGACTCAATTTTAACGCTAACCCTATCAAGGCCCGATCATCTCAATGCCTTCACCATTGATATGAGCCATGAATTAATCCACGCCTTTAACAGAGCCAGCGATGACGATGCTGTGGGCGCCATCGTGGTCACAGGCTCCGGTCGCGCCTTCTGTGCCGGTATGGATCTTACGCGCGCCGGCAATGTCTTTGGTCTCAACGAAACGTTAAATCCCACACTGGAGGACATGCGCGAACGAGCTCATGAGGAAGAAATTGAAACCGGTGTTCGCGATTCTGGCGGCCAGGTGGTGTTGGCTATGTATGAATGCAAAAAGCCAATTATAGGTGCCATTAATGGCCCCGCCGTTGGCATTGGAGCCACCATGGCCTGTGCCATGGACATCAGGCTGGCTTCCGATAAAGCGCGAGTAGGCTTCGTGTTTAACAAAATCGGCATTACACCCGAGGCCTGTTCCAGTTGGTTTTTGCCACGAATTGTGGGTATACAAACGGCTTTAGAGTGGTGTTATACGGCGGAGATCCTCGATGCTGATACTCTCTTACGAGAACGTTTTGTCAAGGCTGTCTATCCTTTAGAAAATCTATTGAGCGAAGCCTACAAACTAGCTGGGAGAATGGTCAATTACAGTCAAGTATCCATGGCCTTAACGCGCCAGATGATCTATCGCAACGCGGCCCAAGACCATCCCGTAAAGGCCCATGAAGTAGATTCACTAGCGATTTATTATGCCAGTCAGAGCAGTGGTAAAGAGGGCGTTGCAGCTTTTTTAGAAAAACGTAGCGCGAATTTTGAGCAAAAGGCCTCTACTGATATGCCCCCCTTTTACCCCTGGTGGGACTAACTCACCATGGCATTGCTTGATCAAAATGATTGTTTACCTGAGACTCCGCCAGATTCGTTCAACGGGCAGGAACTGTCCGAAACTGATCTGCATAACTTCATCACAGACAGCCTGAACAAGGGAAAACAACCCTTAATTATCTTTGGCGCCAACTGGTGCCCAGATGCACTATTTTTGTCTGCAGTAATGGAACTACCGTCGATAAAAGGTTTTTTGGATAAACACTGTAGCCTCTGCAAGATTGACGTCGGCCGCTACGATCTGAACATGGAGCTGATGCCCTTAATGGGTATACCTTCACAAGAGGGCATTCCCCGCCTCTTCGTGATCGACAGTGAGGGCACCACCATTAACCTCTCATCAAATGACCATTGGCGCTCTGCTCGAAGTATGACGCCACAGAAAATTTTTGATGACCTGCAAGCATTGCTGGCGCGCTAGCCGGCAATGTGCCCTATGGCAGATCATCTACCAGTTCACCCTCCACCTGCTCAAGTAAATCTTCGCGATCCACATTGAGCGCGAGCATGACTGTTGCCGCCACATAGATCGAAGAATATGTACCGATGGCCACGCCAATCATAAGAGCAATGGCAAAGTTATGAATCAGTTCGCCACCGAAAAAGAACAGTGCGAGTAACACCAACATGGTAGTCACGGACGTGTTGATCGTACGCCACAAGGTCTGCGATAGAGACTCATTAATGACCTCTGTGGGCGGCGCCTTGCGAATCTTTCTAAAGTTTTCACGAATTCGATCGGAGACCACAATGGTGTCGTTTAGCGAGTAACCGACCACAGCCAATATTGCGGCTAACACCGTCAGGTCGAACTCTAATCGCGCAAGGGAGAAAATACCGAGGGTAATCAAAACATCGTGGCCAAGAGCTAAAACGGCACCAATAGAGAACTTCAGCTGAAAACGTATTGCAACGTATAGCATGACAACAGCTAGAGCGGTAAGCATACCTAGTCCACCATCCTCTCGTAGCTCCTCACCGATCTGTGGACCGACAAAATCCACTCGACGCAGCTCAACCTGTTGACTCTGGTCTCCTTTAAGTACTTCCAGAACTTGGGCCGCGAGCTGTTCGTCTGGCTCGCCCTGTAAACGAATTAATACATCGGTCTCGGCACCAAAATGCACAACAACAGGATTCTGAAACCCCGCACTCTCCAGTGTCTCGCGCAACTCAGCAACATCAGCGGGCTCTTGGTAACCCACTTCTATCTGTGTACCACCAGAAAAATCGAGACCTAACACTAAACCCTGACTGGCCAGAGACCAGATAGAAAGACTCAAAAGCAAAGCCGATAAAACCACCGCGTATCTGCGAATACCCATAAAATCATAGATTTTTAGCTGCGCCATGTTTATTTTCCTATATCCAAAGCTTTTCTATTTTGCGGCCACCGACCACCATATTTACCAAACCTCTGGTCATCACAATCGATGTGAACATGGAGGTCAGAATACCGATAGACAGAGTCACAGCGAAACCTTGCACTGGACCTGAACCAATGATGAACAGAATTAATGCCACGATAAGCGTAGTGATGTTGGCATCTAAAATTGATACAAAGGCGCGGTCATAACCAGCGCTGATTGCGCTTTGCACCGAAGCGCCATTCTTGCGCTCCTCGCGAATACGCGAAAATATCAGCACATTGGCATCTACTGCCATACCAACGGTCAACACGATCCCGGCAATACCTGGCAGTGTCAGCGTTGCACCCAGTAGCGACATAAAGGCCACCAGCAACAACAAATTCATGATCAGAGCCGTATTGGCCGCAAAGCCAAACGCTCGGTAAATAAGCACCATGAACAACAGCACTAGCGCCATCCCCAAAGTGACCGATTTGACCCCCATCTCAATGTTGTCGGCACCCAGAGATGGACCGATGGTACGCTCCTCTACAATGTACATGGGCGCCGCCAGCGCACCGGCCCTCAACAATAGTGCCAGTTCTGATGACTCTCTCTGACCATCGAGACCGGTGATGCGAAACTGTCGGCCCAGCTGCGCCTGCACTGTAGCCAAACTGATGATGTGCTTTTCAACAAAGGGCACCGGCGTTATAACCAACTCCCCCTGATCATCTACAGTTTTCTCCAACTTGGTTTTGTACTCTATAAAAAGCACACCCAAACGACGACCGATGTTGTCTCGGGTGGCCAAGCCCATTTGCCAACCACCGGAGGAATCCAGAGTAATATTTACCTGTGGACGCCCATTTTCGTCGAAACTTGCGCGTGCATCGGTAACATTTTCGCCCGTAATGATTGGCGCTTTCTCCAGCATGGCATCTGGCCCCTGACGGCCGCTCTCACGAAATTCAAAGCGCTCACCAACTCTACCTTGCGCCTCCAGTCGGAACTCAAGATTGGCAGTCTTACCAATAATACGCTTTGCCTCAGCCGTATCTTGAATGCCCGGAAGCTCCACAACAATTCGATTTTTGCCTTGACGGGATACGATAGGTTCAGACACACCCAACTCATTAACGCGGTTGCGCAACGAGGTGAGATTCTGTTTTAAAGCGTTGTCCTCGAGCAAACTGACAGCTACCTCGCTGAGCTGCAGAACCAACGTCAACGGATTCTGACCCGGAGCGCTTTGGATTTGCAGGTCTCTATAATTATTGCGGACGATCGCCTTAGCTGCACTGACCTGATCACCGTCTCGGAACTGACCAACAATCTGATCACCCCTCAATTCCAAGCTTCTATAACGCACACGCTCCTCTCGAAGTGAAGCCTTAACATCAGCCAAGTCACCCTCCAGTCTGACAGCCACAGCAGAGTCGAGATCAACTTCCAATAGAAAATGCACACCGCCACTGAGATCCAAACCCAGCTTCATCGGTTTTCCGCCAATATTCCTCAACCAATCCGGTGTGGTGGCAGCCAAATTAAGCGCAACAATGTAGTCACCGCCCATTTCAGCTTGAATAACCTCTTTGGCACGAAGTTGCATATTTCTATCACTGATGCGGACCAACAAGCTCTCACCATCGGCTTCACCGGAAAAATGGTCGACACCAGCTTGGTCCAAAGCCTCTTCAACCTTTGACAAAACACCCTGATCAATAACCATTGAGCCGCTCTGCCCCGACACTTGGATCGCTGCATCCGCCGGATAAAAGTTCGGCGCGGCATAGACAAAGCCAAAAGTGACGACCAGAAGAATGAGGCAGTTCTTCCACAAGGGGAACTTATTTAGCATATCTAGAGCATTCCTTTTTTTGTTTCGCTATTATAGCGCTAATAAGGTTTAGATAAGGGCGGAATCATAGATTTAAACCCCCACCACTCTCAATTGACTGCTGACAGTAAAAATCTTCTACAAAACTTTCCAGATTCCCCTCTTCAATAGCATTGCGTAGTTGGGACATTAACCTTTGGTAATAACGTAAGTTATGAATAGTATTTAGCTGTGCACCGAGCATCTCACCACATTTTTC
>Ga0206127_1000232_pt1 | contig 72548 bp, 61 predicted proteins | sample Helgoland_Spring_6_FD_148646 | JGI IMG/M metagenome (GOLD analysis project Ga0206127, IMG submission 148646) | Pelagic subsurface seawater microbial communities from Kabeltonne, Helgoland, North Sea - Helgoland_Spring_Bloom_20160419_1 | ecosystem: Environmental > Aquatic > Marine > Epipelagic ...
AAAGAGTGGTTGTATATCCATTACAATTTGAGTCCAACCGAAAACCATTAGACTAAAACTACCTTGTAAGATGCCCTTTAAAAATATTCCAGGCCCCATGTGTATTGGAGTAAATGGCACTCTTCTTACTTTTAATGCTTAAGAGTTTATTAGTCGGAAATCGGATTAAGCGCGGATTCAATTCGACTTAAAACTTCCGAAAAAGTAAAAATATAATTTATCGTTTCATAGTCTTAGCGCATATGAAAGTCATTTTCAGGATGTTTCTGACAAGTGGAAACCGCTATTCCGGTTAAATACGAAATTTCATAAAAATATGCTTTGACTTTAAGCCCATATCTAACAATAACCTACAAGAGAAATATGATAACAAGTGCCACACATTTTGCGTGAGTTCCCCATAAAACATTGGCAATATTTCAAATATTTATTATAACTGTATATATATACAGTTAATTGAGATATTTTAATGTCAGCCTTTATCGAGTCAATTCGCTTAGAAATTCGTACCCGTCACTACAGCCTAAAAACAGAAAAAACCTATCTGTATTGGTGTCGGCATTTTATTCGTTTTAATAATTTAAAACATCCAAATACGATGGCTAATGTTGAAATAGAGCGTTTCCTAAATCATCTGGCAATAAATCGTGGTGTTAGCGCAGCAACGCAAAACCTAGCGCTTTGCGCCATTGTTTTTATGTATAAACGTGTTTTGAATACAGAATTAGTGGATTTGAAATATCGATATGCCAAAGCCCCTAAAAATTTGCCGACCGTTTTAAGTGCTGATGAGGTCAAGGCGGTGCTTAGTTACCTTAAAGGGAAGTATTGGTTGGTCACGGCAATATTATACGGTTGTGGCTTGCGAATAAGTGAGGCATTGAGGATCCGCATAAAAGATATTGATTTTAGCCACCATTCTATTTTTGTGTTTCGCGGTAAAGGTGGTAAGGATCGCTATACCTTATTACCTGATTCGTTATGCAGTGCTATCAAACAACAGATTGATTTAAGCATTAGAATGCATGCTCAAGACCTAAAAGATGACTATGGATTGGCTTCTCTGCCCCCATCATTAATGCGCAAATACGGGAATGCAGCAAAACAAACTAGTTGGCAATATCTTTTCCCTTCTATCAATAGGTGCGTGCACCCCATAGATGGGTATATAAGCAGGCATCACATTCACGAATCGTCTTATTCAAAAGCGTTAAGAGCTGCGGTTAGGCAAAGCGGTATATTAAAAAGAGTCACTGCCCACACTTTCCGGCACTCATTCGCCACTCGACTTTTACAGACTGGTAACGATATTCGAACTGTTCAGGAATTACTTGGTCACAGTGATTTGCGTACTACCGAAATTTACACGCACGTTATTGGCAATAGACGGGCAGGCACAATAAGCCCCATTGATTTACCCGAACAGCGCGTTATCTGCTAGCAATACCAATCCCTTGGTATTGCTAAAAAAGATCCAATAACAAGATGCTATTCAAGTAATGCAATATCCACAATATCAAGCAAGCTACGATCCACTATCAATTTTTTGGCATTCTCAATATCCGGTGAAAAGTATCGGTCTTTGTCGTAAAAAGATACTTTTGTACGTAAAAGGGCTTTCACTGATTTGAGTTTGTCACTGGTTTCAAGCGGTGCTCTAAAGTCTAATCCTTGGCTAGCCGCCAACCATTCTATGGCTAAAATACCCGCTACGTTGTCAAAAATATCCCATAAACGTCTCCCCGCAAAGGTGGCCATAGAGACATGGTCCTCTTGATTAGCCGATGTGGGCAATGAATCGATTGATGCAGGGTGCGCGAGGGTTTTATTTTCGCTGGCAAGGGCGGCACTGGTGACTTGTGCGATCATAAAACCCGAATTCACCCCACCGTTATCCACTAAAAAGGGCGGCAGTCCACTTAGGTGCGAGTCAATCAATAACGCCATACGTCTTTCAGACAAGGCACCAATTTCAGATAAGGCAATGGCTAACATGTCTGAGGTCATAGCAACGATTTCAGCGTGAAAATTACCACCTGAGAGGATATCGCCACTGTCGGCAAACACTAATGGATTATCGGATACGCCATTCGCTTCTACTACAAGCGTCTGTGCGGCAAAACGCATGTGTTGCAAACAAGCTCCCATCACTTGGGGTTGGCATCTTAGTGAATAGGGATCTTGGACTTTTGCACAGCCTTCGTGAGAGTGGCCAATAGCCGATTCTTTTAATAAACCTCGATAAGCTGCCGCCACATCAGTTTGTGCTTGATGGCCGCGCACCTCATGAATGCGTTCATCAAATGGCACTCTAGAGCCAAGCGCTGCCTCCACACTTAATGCACCTATGGCAACACTGCAATTTAAAGCATTTTCGGCACAAAATAGCCCTTTTAAGGAAAAGGCAGTAGACGCCTGTGTCCCGTTAAGTAAGGCTAGCCCTTCTTTCGGCGCTAACGCAATTTTCTCAAGTCCTGCTATTTTTAAAGCATGCTCTGCTGATATTCGGGTACCTTGATAAATGACTTCGCCTTCCCCCAGTAATACCACACTCATATGTGCCAGAGGGGCTAAGTCACCCGAAGCTCCCACAGAGCCTTTTTCAGGAATAGCAGGGTAGATTTCCTTGTTATACAAGGTGATCAGGGCTTCGATGACTTGAAGACGAATACCTGAATACCCACGGGACAGCGAATTTATTTTAAGCAATAACAACAAACGCACTACATCTTCAGACATAAAATTGCCAATACCCGCGGCATGCGACAACACGATACTGCGTTGCAAAAGCTCTAACTCCGACACATCAATTTTAGTGTTAGCTAATAAACCAAAACCGGTGTTGATCCCATACACAGTTCTGTCTTGTTCAATGACTTCCAACACCACCTGTTCTGCTTTATGGATAGCTTCATGGGCATCGGGTGACAAAGCAATAGGGATATGCTGACGATGCACGTCTCTTAATTGCGATAGGGTGAGTTGACCCGGTTGAATAACAATTCGCTGCATTATTGGTGTCCTTGTTTTTCTATCACTTCATCTTTTACCTTTTCTAACATGGGTAGGTCTAAGTTGTGTTTCTGCGCACACTCTTTGGCTAGGTCATAACCCGCGTCAGCATGACGCATGACGCCGGTAGCGGGGTCGTTGTGTAACACTCTGGCGATACGCTTGGCAGCGTCGTCGGTGCCATCACACAGAATGACCACACCAGAATGTTGACTGAAACCCATGCCTACACCACCACCATGATGCAGACTTACCCAGGTTGCGCCACCAGCGGTATTGAGCATTGCGTTGAGTATTGGCCAATCAGATACCGCATCAGAGCCATCTAACATGTTTTCAGTTTCACGATTAGGTGAAGCAACTGAACCTGAGTCTAGATGATCGCGGCCAATCACAATGGGCGCGGATAGTTCACCTGTTCTGACCATTTCATTAAAGGCCAAACCAAGCATTTGCCTTTCACCCAGGCCCACCCAACAAATACGAGCGGGTAAACCCTGAAATTGAATACGCTCTCTGGCCATATCTAACCATTGATGTAAGTGTGCATTATCTGGAATAAGCTCTTTTACTTTTGCATCGGTTTTATAGATATCCTCTGGATTGCCAGATAATGCTACCCAACGAAATGGGCCAATGCCTTGGCAAAACAGGGGTCTGATGTAGGCTGGCACAAACCCTGGGAAATCAAAGGCATTTTTTACGCCTTCTTCTAATGCCATTTGGCGGATGTTGTTACCGTAATCCAGCGTCACCGCACCTTTAGATTGCAGATCTAACATGGCTTTAACCTGTACAGCCATGGATTGTTTAGCGGCTTTGACAACTGCAAACTCATCAGATTGACGCATGCTTTGTGCTTGAGTCAGACTCCAGCCTTGAGGTAAGTATCCATTTAATGGATCGTGCGCGCTGGTTTGGTCTGTCACCACATCAGGCGTCACATTACGTATGACCAATGCTGGAAAAACATCTGCAGCGTTGGCTAATAAACCAATAGAAACCGCTGCTCCTGCCACATTCGCCTCGTGTAATAACGCAAGAGCATGGTCTAAGTCTTGGGCTTTTTTATCTAAGTACCCTGTTTTTATCCGAAAATCGATGCGACTTTCGTCCACATCAATGGCCAACATGGAAAAACCAGCCATAGTGGCAGCAAGGGGTTGCGCACCTCCCATCCCACCCAAGCCACCGGTTAATATCCAGCGGCCTTTCGCCTCACCATTAAAGTGTTGTTTTGCCACACTCACAAAAGTTTCATAAGTGCCCTGCACTATGCCTTGTGAACCGATGTATATCCAAGATCCAGCCGTCATCTGCCCATACATCATCAGGCCTTGTTTATCTAAGGCATTAAAATGTTCCCAATTTGCCCAGTGTGGTACTAGGTTTGAGTTAGCAATAATTACCCGGGGTGCATTTTCGTGAGTAGGAAACACACCAACAGGCTTACCACTTTGTATAAGCAATGTTTCATCCGTATTCAGGCGTTTGAGTACTTCAACAATTTTGTCGTAACTCTGCCAGTCTCTAGCGGCGCGCCCAATGCCACCATACACCACCAGACTCTGGGGATGCTCGGCCACTTCCGCGTCAAGGTTATTCATTAACATTCTAAGAGGCGCTTCTGTCTGCCAACTCTTAGCGTTGAGTTGATTGCCTCTAGGTGCGCGGATAATGCGACTGGGTTCATGACGATTCATAAAAATGTCCTAATGTGCAGGATGAAAATCAAGGTGTCCGCCAATTCGATAGCGGTTACCTGGATGATATAAACGGGCATAACTCACTATGCCTTTGCTTGAATAAGTGCGGCGACTCATTTTCAAACAGGGTTGAGTGATATCAATAGCCAACACAGCGGCTAATTCTTTATCGGGCGATATAGCTTCAACAGAATGATCGGCCTGAGTGAGAGGCGCTACTTTGCTCAAATAATGATTGGCGGTAGTCTGAGTAAAGTCTTGTTGGATATATTCGGGCGCTAAGGCAGGATTAACCAAGCGGTCTTCTAATTGAATAATCAGACCATTTTCCATATGCACGACTTTAGTTTGAAAAATCACACTGTTGACTGCCACTCCTAACCACACACTTTGTCGTTCAGATGCATGTAGTGTATCCACACCTAACACTTTGTTTGAATAACGATGCCCACGCTGGGTGATCTCGTCGTCTATACTGCGTATTTCAAGAATCGAACTCATGGGTCTGCTGTCAGAAACAAAGGTACCGATACCTTGAGAACGGGCTAAAGTCCCTTCATTCACTAACTCGGTCAAAGCGCGGCGAGCGGTCATACGACTCACGCCAAAACTGGCTGCCAACTGATTTTCTGACAGTACTTTGTCACCCGGGCGCATGTCGCCAAGTTCAATTTTGTCTAATAATGCAGACTTAATTTGGACAAATCTGGCTTGCACCGAAGATTTATTATTCATCATCAACCACTTCAGTATGTAAGAATAAATTGATATTAATACACTTGTACATACTTGTATATACAAGTATGTACAAGTAAACTCATGTGCAGATAAAAAAAAGGGTACAGGCTATGACTAAGCAATGTGACGTAGTAATAGACAATGTGCGCATTGCTTCGATGCAAAAAAATGGCAACACCTATGGCATTCTCACTGGATCTTCGGTCGCCATAAAAAACGCTAAAGTACTTGCCATATTCGATGCATCAGAAGAATCATATGAATCGACTCAAAAATACGATGGCGAAAATAAGTGGTTACTTCCTGGATTTATTGACTGTCACACTCATCTTGTTTATGGCGGCAATAGAGCCAACGAGTTTGAGCAACGCCTACAGGGTAAAACCTACACAGAAATAGCCCAACAAGGTGGCGGCATTCAAGGTACGGTGAATGCCACCAGAGCAGCATCTGAACAAACACTCCTCAGCAGTGCCATTAAGCGTGCTGCAAGATTGGCAGAAGAAGGGGTGACCTGTATTGAGGTGAAGTCGGGGTATGGTTTGGACTTGCATACCGAATTAAAAATGCTCAAAGTCGCCAAACATATTGCTGAATATTTACCTGTTAATATCGTTACCACTTACCTGGGTGCTCACGCAGTGCCTAAAGAATACCGTTCAAGTCCAGATGACTATGTACAATTTATTTGCGATCAGGTGATACCTGTTGTCGCTCAACAACAATTAGCAAACTGCGTCGACGTATTTTGTGAAAGCATTGGTTTCTCACCCACACAATGCCGCAAAATTTTTTCAGCCGCTCAAACACACGCACTCGATGTGAAGGCTCATGTTGAACAACTTTCTGATTTGAAGGGTGCCAAACTTGCCGCTGAATTTGCTGCTATTTCTGTCGATCATATTGAATATTTAGACCCTAAAGATATCCCCGCATTAAAACAATCAGGTACGGTTGCGGTGTTGTTACCCGGCGCATTTTATTATCTGAGTGAAACTCAAAAACCGCCTGTAGCGGCACTTAGGGCTAACAAGGTGCCTATTGCCATAGCCACCGATTTAAATCCTGGAAGTTCACCTATTGCATCCATTTTAACCATAATGAATATGGCGAGTGTGTTGTTTGGTTTGACACCAGAAGAGGTACTGTATGGTGTTACCCTTCATGCCGCAAAAGCACTGAACCTACCAAACAAGGGGCAAGTTAAAGCGGGAATGGATGCAGACTTATGTTTATGGGACATAGCACATCCGTCAGAGCTGGTGTATGCCATTAACCAGCATCGACCTTCTGCTAAGTGGTTTGCTGGAAAGTGGTGTTAAGCATGATGACAACACTCGATAAAACATACCAGTGGCAAGGCCGCGAAGATACTGAAGAGGGTCAACATGGCCTACGATGGCATCAGGTGATGAATAACCAGAAACAAACCAAGAGTTGTAGTTTACTGGGTTTTGAATGTGACTTAGGTGTGGCTGCCAATAAAGGTCGAGTAGGTGCAGCAAAAGGCCCAAATGGAATACGTCATGCATTAGCCAACCAAGCCTGGCATGCAGACTGTAGTTTATGGGATGCGGGCAATATCGTTGCTGCATCACACTTGGCCGATGCCCAACATCACTATGCCCAGCAAATCGCGCAAAGCCTTAATCAACACTCATTTGTTATTGGCTTAGGAGGTGGACACGAAATGGCTTGGGGCAGTTACCAGGGTTTGACTCAGCATCTTGGGGCTGAACCCAACAAAAAAATAGGTATTATTAATTTTGATGCGCACTTTGATCTGCGTAATCCTTCTAAACAAACCAGTTCAGGTACGCCTTTTAGACAGATTGCCGAATATTGCCAAACTCATCAGAAGCCGTTTGATTATGCGTGTTTAGGGGTCGCTGCAGCATCCAATACCTCGGCACTTTTTGCCTATGCCAAACAAACCAAAACACGCTATCTGTTGGATATTGATTGCAACCTTAACGCCGCCAAACAATTACTTGAGCCAATGTTAAAAGAAGTCGATGAGCTTTATGTCACTGTTTGCCTGGATGCATTTCCGGCAAGTATTGCACCTGGCGTCAGTGCACCCAGCGCGTTAGGTATTTCAGTAGAATTTGTGATCAACATGCTGCATTGGATAGCTCAGTCACAATCTGCTTTTGACTACAACTGGCGCCTGGCAGATATTGCCGAGATGAATCCCACCTATGATATTGACAACAGAACCGCCAAGCTCGCAGCAAGGCTTATTTACGAAATATTGGGCTCTACATTTAACTCGCTAGTATAGTTACTCAAGACCCACCCCGAAGAAGATATGCGTAAAAATACCCTCAAAGGTCAGCAGCTGTTTTTATAATTGACCAGGGGCAATACGCAATTTATTAGCGCTTACCCGGTTGATAACGCTCGACAGCCCGTTTCAACACATCTTCTTTGTAATAAGCCACATCTTTGAATTGCCCTTGGGCATAACGTTGCGCCTGATCGTAAAAATGCGGCGATGCAGGATCACCACTTTGGCCGCCGGCCAACAATGATTTTGCTGTTACCTTATCGCCAAATTCCACCACCGCGACAAAACTATTACCCCGATAGCCATAAAGTTTTTTACTGCCATTGACACTGCGTGCGCCAAAAGCAGCTAGTGCACCCCAGCGCCCTGATGCCATACCGATGGGAATACTCGGTTGTGTGTCATCCGCTGGTAAGTCAATCTCGCCTGTAAGCCTTTGAAGTCGGTTGATGTCACCCCAAGGGGTATTCCATTGCCCAAAATCTGCAGTCAACTTTTGTACTGCCGAATCAAAGATGGTTAATCTCTGTGAGCGCGGCGAGCCATTACCAAAATATTCGATCATTTGCATAAAGCTTTTATCTTCAGGGCGTGTGCCTTGTGCCAAATATTGCATACCGTAATAATGTGCTAGAGACATAGCAACAGAGTCTACTGATACACGATAATCCCATTGGCGCAAAACATTAATGGGTTCAGCTAACGCTTTGCGCGGCTTACTTGATTTGTCATATGCGGTAATAAGACCAGATATCAGTGTTTTAAAGCCGGGTAAGTAGGGGTCATAAGCCACTTCAATTAACTTATCTAACGTAAAATCAGATTGACCGGTTAGCACTTGAACCGCATGTATACCTCTGAAATTTTCAGGATCGGGTGCCATATAAGTCGGATAATCTTCAGCCTTAGGACTGAATTCAGCAGCAGCAGTAAAGGGAGTGGAATTAGCATTTTGGATCCAGCCATTAGCGGGGTTAAGTATGCTGATGGTTTCATCGACTGTGTGCAGACCCTTCCAGTCTGTCTTTTTGTTAGAGCCATTCACCGGCTGTGAATAATCAAAGTTGGGATCGCGCTTAGGGATAAAATTACCGTGATAATAAGCGATATTGCCATCAGCATCAGCATAAACGGTGTTGTTTGATGAGTTGGTGCGCATATCCATCATATTACGAAATTCGTCATGACTAGCGGTTTTTGTGCGGGTGAATGACTGCTGTAAGGCATTCACAGGATCCCAATTTATCCTTGTTGTTACCCATTGCCCATTCAGCATATGCGTGACTGGCCCGTGATGGGTGCGAAAAGTAGGAAACGTTTTCAGTTTAAACGTGTCGCCATCCCGATACTTCAAGGTGACAGTTGAGGTATCAACCTTCAATTCGTCACCTTCATATAGATAATAGAAATCCTCGCCACGTGCAATAATGCTTTCAAGATATTCATCCATAAAATCTACATGGGTAGAGGTGTGCATCCATCCATTTTTTTCGTTAAATCCCTGATAAACAAAAAATTGCCCCCAGGTCACTGCACCATAAGCATGTAAACCTTCTTCGCTGACCACATGCACTTCTGGACGAAAGTAAAAAGAGGTGTGGGGATTGATCAATAACATAGCATCACCCGATTGGGTCAACTTACCCGAAATAGCAAACCCGTTTGAACCGCTAGGCTCAGCCATAGCCAAATCTGGCGTATCGGTGTGATCAGCCCTGTCCCTATAAAAAGCAGCTACGCCTTCCACTGAAATTTGTTCAATATCCCCACCTATCGAACCTTCAGAAAAAAACATCGGCATCCAAGGTTCAAATTGCGTCAGTAAAGCTGGTTTCACATTGGGATGTGTAGCCAAATAATAATTGAGACCATCAGCAAAGGCATCACACAAAGCTTGAAGTGTTGCAGGAGAATTTTGATAGGCTAATTTTGCTTGTTCGATACTCATAAATAAGCGAGCACGCAAGTCACTATACAAGGCTTTTTCGCCTTCTACTTCTGCCAGTCTGCCGATAGCCCAAATGTAATTTCGCTCTACCCGCTTAAAGTCGTCTTCTGCTTGGGCATACAACAAACCAAATACAGCGTCTGCATCTGTCTTACCATATATATGTGGCACCCCAAATTCATCACGAATAATCTCGACCCGCTCAGCTCTGGCGGTTAATCGGTCAATTTCGCTCATGGTTGGCGGCGGTGGCGGTGGCGATGCACATCCACATACAAAAAGTATGAATAGCACACCAAAAATAGATTTTAAATTAAAGCGATGGGGCATAAATAATCGATTAAAAGCTTGTCGGCAACATGATGCTAACAAGCAGTTTACAAGAAGTACAACAATACCCGAACTGTATAAATAATCATCAATTCGGCTCGACATTAGTATCGTATTTCCGTATGATGCGCGGCTTTGTTTACCTGATGGCTTACCCATTTGGCAAACATATCGATTAATTTTCTATTTCTGGACGAACTACTTTTGATTTCTACTGCAAATATCACCATGCAATTTGGCGCTGCGCCTTTGTTTGAAAACATCTCGGCTAAATTTGGCCACGGCAATCGCTACGGACTGATCGGTGCAAACGGTTGTGGTAAGTCCACATTTATGAAAATTCTCAGTGGAGACTTAGTGCCAAGCGCCGGTAATGTGTCTATTACGCCTGGAGATAAAGTCGGCACACTGAGCCAAGACCAGTTCGCCTTTGAAGAATACACAGTAGTAGACACCGTTATCATGGGTGATACTAAACTTTGGAAGGTCAAACAAGAACGTGATGCTATCTACTCAAAGCCAGAAATGAGTGAAGCAGACGGTATGCATGTAGCAGAATTGGAAACCCAATTTGCTGAAATGGACGGTTACACAGCAGAGTCAAGAGCCGGTGAAATTTTATTACAGGCCGGCATTGCTGAGCACTATCATTTTGGATTAATGGCACAGGTAGCACCTGGTTGGAAATTACGGGTTTTATTAGCGCAAGCATTATTTTCTAATCCAGATATTTTGCTGTTAGATGAGCCAACCAACAACCTTGATATCTATACTATCAATTGGCTTGGAGGGGTGCTTAATGAACGCAAATGCACCATGATCATTATTTCTCACGACAGGCACTTTTTAAATTCAGTGTGTACCCATATGGCCGATATTGATTACGGCGAATTACGCATTTATCCGGGTAACTATGAAGCTTATCAAGCGGCATCATCATTAATTCAAGAACAATTACACACAGAAAATGCCAAGAAAAGCGCTGAAATAGATGAATTACAAGCCTTTGTGAATCGTTTCTCAGCCAACGCATCAAAAGCTAAACAAGCCTCTTCCCGTGCTAAGAAAATGGAAAAAATCACTTTAGATGAAGTGAAATCATCCAGTCGCCGCACACCCAAAATAATGTTGAAACAGCATAGAAAATTACATCGCCAGGCATTGATCCTCGAGCAGCTGAGTCATGAATTTGATGACAAGCCTCTGTTTAACATCGCGGACTTAATTTTAGAAGCTGGCGCAAAACTAGCAATAATTGGTGAAAATGGTTCAGGTAAAACCACCCTATTACGTTGTTTAATGGATGATTTACAAGCTACCAGTGGCGTAGTTAAATGGTCTGAAAATGCCAGCATAGGTTATTGCCCACAAGACAGCACCGCTGATTTCGATACCGATCTGACCTTGTTTGATTGGATGTCACAGTGGCGTACCCCAAAACACGATGATTTAGCCGTACGGGCATTATTGGGTAGCTTATTATTTACGGCTGACGATTTTAATAAAAAAGCCAAGGTTTGCTCAGGTGGAGAGAAAAACCGCTTATTGTTTGGTAAATTAATGATGTCAGACATAAATGTATTGATAATGGACGAACCCACCAACCATATGGATATGGAAGCGATTGAAGCGTTAAACAACGCCCTCAAAAAATTCGACGGCACACTTATTTTTGTGAGTCATGATAGAGAGTTTGTTTCGTCTTTGGCCACTCGGGTTATTGAAATTACAGATCACGAAATCATTAATTTTCAAGGTACCTACAACGAATATTTGTCGAGTCGCGAAGCAGCATTAAAGGTAGCGTAGTTTACAGTTAACCACTGGCAAAAGGCGTCTCGATAAAATACAGTGGGTAAAAACAAAAAGAGACGCGCCATGCAAACTCACGATGCTTCGCCACTAAATGATTTTATTGAGTATCCACCAGCAGAAATGCTGGTGCGCTCTGAAGCATTTTATACTGATATCAAACGTCGCCATAGTATTCGCAAATTTAGTGATCGTCCGGTCGCTAAAACTATCATCGAAAACTGCATTAAAGCCGCAGGGACTGCCCCTAATGGTGCCAATCATCAACCTTGGCATTTTGTCGCTATTCACTCACCAAACGTTAAAACACAAGTGCGCGAGCATGCCGAAGCGCATGAAAAAGGCTTTTACCAAGGTCGTGGTGGAGATGAATGGTTAGACGCGCTCAAACCATTAGGCACTGATGCTGATAAACCTTATTTAGAACATGCTCCTTGGCTCATTGCTATTTTCAGTCAAAAAAATACCCAGCACCAAGACGGCAATAAACAAAGCAACTACTACGTGCATGAGTCTGTAGGTATTGCAACAGGGTTTCTCATCAATGCCTTGCATCACTCAGGCTTGGCAACCCTTACTCATACACCTAAACCCATGAGTTTTTTATCCAAAATCTGCGACCGTCCAGATAATGAACGCCCCTATATGTTGTTGATTGTGGGTTACCCCGCAGAAGATGCCACTGTGCCACGCCATGCGAGTAACAAAAAGCCACTCAATGAGATAGCCACCTTTATGTAACATAACAGTACTTTTTGACTGCTTCCTAATGATGCATATAATAAGTGACGAACACTCAATAAAACACCCCATTTAAAGCTAATAGTGTCATTGAACAGAAGGCTGAATTATTAATTCCCATACAGGCCGAGATATTTTCAGCTTAAGGGACAATTTAGTTCTATTTGAACACGCTTTAAAACTTGAACAACAATACGACATCACTATTACCCATGAAACCCAACGTTCTAGTCCCACGTTCAGTACATTCGATACCGAAAAAATTATCAAAGCATTACCAGAAATAAAATTGAACTTAGATATTAGCCGCTGGATGGTGGTACATGAGTCTGACTTAAGTGACCAATTATCTCGTCTGGAAAGTGTTTTTCCACACGTGTTTCACATTCATGGGCAAGTAGGTTTTGAAGAAGGCCCACAAGTCATTAATCCTCAAGACAAACTGTGGGCAGGCCATTTAAAAAACCATGTGAATTTATGACAAAAAGTGATTAATTTTGCAAACAATAGAGGTCAAAAAACCTTTACTAGCACCCCAGAGTTTGGTCCCTTTCCCTTCGATCATGTGCAATCTAATACGCAGCAACCTTTAACTGACATTTGGGCTGCGAATAATTTCATGCAACAACATTTAAAAAAGAAGCTTATGTAATATTTATAGGCGGTTAGTTAGGCATCACTGGCAGTGTCAGAGCTAATAAAATAACCGATTTAGGTGAAGCCTGCTGGGTCACCGATTAAAAATCAGGCTCTTCTAATGTGCCGTCGGCATGTTTTGCAAAACGTCCTTTGGCATCGAAATGCACGGGGGCATGACTCGGCCAAGGCCAACCACCAAACTGGTTTTTGCGGTAATCAGAGAATGCTTGTTGAATTTCCTGCTCAGTGTTCATGACAAATGGACCATACCGAGCAATAGGCTCATTAATTGGGCGACCTTGTAGCAATAAGAATTCACATGCTTCATCTGCAGAATGTAATATCACATCAGCATCTGAAATTAACTGCACACCTTGTTGCGATTTAATCGGCGTTTTTTCAACCGTCGCTGCTTGACCCTTATAAAAATAAAGCACACGGTTCAGCCCTGCACCTGAGGCTGGCAAGGTAAATTGCGCATGGCTAGGCATTTTAATATTCCACACCCACACTCCATTTTCTGGATCATTAGCCCATGATTTTGGTGGAGGTGAGGGTGAATGATACCCATTAAACTCCCCTGCGATAATTTTAACAGTATTGACCTTGCCTTTGACATCGGCACATTCCACAACGGGAATATCTTTAGTCCAAAACATAGCGAAGTGTGGTGCCACCATTTTGTTTTTTGCCGGAAGGTTAATCCAGATTTGAAATAACACCATTGGGTTATCTTGCTCTTCATTCACCAAGGGGAACATTTCAGAATGCTGAACACCTTTACCAGCAGTCATCCACTGAGTGTCACCACCACCATATCGACCGGCGGCATTCAATGAATCAGCATGATCGACTACCCCCTCATTAACGACCGTAATGGTTTCAAAACCGCGGTGCGGGTGAGCAGGAAACCCGGGGACAGTGTCACCGTGATACATATTCCAACCATCTAGGGAATTGAAGTCTTGCCCAATATTGCGCCCAGCCAGTGACGCTTTAGGACCAGATTTTCCGTTACCTTTTGGGAAATCATCTTTGTGAAACACACAAAATAAAAAGGAATCCTGAGTTTGCCAAGGAAAGTCTAGATCAAATACATTAATAACAGACGACATACTTTTCATTCCTATTTAACCTAGTACGGATCAACAGTGGCATATCCTTCAAAACCACCCGACATTACGAATTGTCTAAGCTCCAATTTCAAATTTACAGATGCAACCCAAGTATCAGAACACAATAAAACGGTCATCAATAAGGCAGCTCAAAAATTAACGCTTTAACATTCTCTTCACCTATTGATTTAAAGACCAGCTTTACTTCATCGGTGATCTTAAATCCATCTCCAGGCCCAATTTCAAACCCATTGATATCTAATTTCCCGCTGATTAAATGTAAATACTGATTGGGAAGCGTACTGGTTAAATGGGTTGACTGTCCTGCACTTAAAATCAATTGATACAAATGTATATCTTGTTTCACCTGCAAAGTATCGTTTGCCCCATTTGGATTAATAACATGTGTTAACCCTTCATTCTGTTCAAAGTCTTTTTGCTGATATCCTGGCGCTTGCCCTTTTATATTGGGTTCAATCCAAATTTGCAAAAATTGCAGTATGCCTGTGTTTGAATGGTTGTATTCGCTATAGGTAATTCCACTTCCTGCTGACATCAATTGAAACTCGCCCGAGGGCAAGGTCCTGACATTTCCTTGGCTGTCTTTATGGACGATATCACCTTGAAGTACATAACTGAGTATTTCCATATCTTGGTGGCCATGTGTGCCAAAGCCCATGCTAAGCTGAACAATATCTTCGTTGATCACTCTGAGTTTTGAAAAGCCCATATGTACTGGGTCATAATAATTTGCAAAAGAAAAACTATGCTGGCTTTTTAACCATCCATGATCTGCGCTGCCCCGTTGTGATGATTGTCTTAAAACGAACATATTAGCTTCCTCTATTAAATTATTAAGTAAAGTATACTGGCGTTATTGAACAAAAAATAACGCAATAATTAGCTTAGTTAGTTCTATTTTTTAGAATAATTAGTGGCAGTAACTACTGAGTTGGGCAAAGCACTGTATGCGCATAAATAAAATACCCAGCAACACAAAACCACACAACATATCTAATACACTTATCTTTTAGTCGGGAGCAACGGAAGTCAGAAAATAAAGTGTGACGGATATCAGTGACGTTGAGACAACATATTGAGGTTAAATAAATTATCTAGATAAGCATATTACAGACTGCGTTGGGTTATGGGTATCTTGCCAGATATAAAGGCATATCAAACAGTTCACTTTGTGGTGGAAAACGATTTAAAGTTACCCTTCACCGGAAAAGTCAGCTACTCAAGCTTCAATTGAATTATTGTATAAAATCACTTCGTTTCCTGATGCATATCCACACAATATTGCTGCTCTGGACACGTTTAAAGTAGATATATACAAATTTTCTGCATAATGACCTTCAGTGGTAGTCACCATCACCGCGCCTACTTTGTGGCCAGTATCTTCAACATGCTGTTTGAATTTTTCGAACGAGTCTGTAATGAGACTACGCCCTAATCCAGTACCACCGTATTGAGGGTCTACAGCAATCTGTTCAAGTTCAATGATAGTGGCCTCTCTAAAGCCATTTTTCACACACCACAGGATATAGCCGGCAATCACACCTTGCTGTTCCACTACATAATACACACCACGGGGGAATGAATTGAACGATGACGTTATCCATACCAAGTGATCGCGTTCATGTACAAAGCACTTCGAATATATTTGTGCGATGGAGTCAATATCGTGTTCAGTAGCGGTTCGAATATTCATAGTTTTCCACAATGTGAGTTGTTTATAATTTGCCTAATGTCACTTACAGAAACAGGGATATCAGCAGGCAACTGGCTAATCCTGTCAACGAGATCAAGGTGGTCATTACTGTCCAGGACTTTAGTGTGTCTTTCTCACTCATGCCAAGGTAACGACTTACCAGCCAAAAACCCGAATCATTGACATGTGAAAGAATGGTTGCACCTGATGAAATGGCAATCACTAATAAACCTAACATCGCAGCAGACAAAGGTTGCAACTCTAAAACCGGTGCGATGAGACCGGCTCCCGTGATCATGGCTACCGTTGCTGAACCTTGCGCAATACGGGTTATAGCGGCAATTAAGAACCCTAAAATAAGCACTGAAAATTGTGCTTCAATAAACACCGAAGCCAACATTTGACCTACTCCAGAATCAATCAATACCTGTTTAAATGCCCCACCAGCCCCAGTAATCAGAATAACGACACCAGCCGGCTCTAACCCTTTATTAGCAATATTAAGCAGTGAGTGTCGACTTAAATCACATTTTGTGTGGGCAATTAACATTGCCAATATAGTGGCAATCGTTAAGGCTACGAATGGATGTCCTAAAAATTTAAGTGTGGCTAATAAGTGACTATCTTGAGGCAGTACAAAAGGCGCGGTAGTCGCTAACATTATGAGCAGTAGCGGTAATAAGATAATGGAAGCCACCCAGGCAAAACTTGGGGAAGACACATCAGAAGGCTTGTCTTGGGTATTATGTGCATCCTGAACAGCGATAAATATTCTTTTTGCAATGAATTTGCCAAACAATGGGCCTGCGATAATCATGGCAGGGATCCCTGTTAATGCGCCAAACAAAATAACCCAGCCCAAGTCGGCATTAATCAATTCAGCCACGGCAATAGGTCCTGGTGTTGGCGGGATAAAACTATGGGTGATAGCCAACCCTGCTAACAACGGAATGGCGTAGTATAAAAGTGAGCGCCCAGAACGATTTGCCAGCCCGTATAACAAGGGTGCCAGTATGATAAATGCCACATCAAAAAAAACCGGTATCGCGACAATAAAGCCTGTGATACCTAAACTCCATTGCACTTTTTCAGGGCCAAAAGAACGCACTAAGCTGCCAGCAATGCGTTCAATTCCGCCAGAGCTTTCTAGTATCTGACCGAGAATAGCCCCCAGCCCTACCACAATGGCCACAAACCCCAACGTACCACCCATACCATTTTTAATGGAGTTGAGAACATGTTCCGGTTCCAGTCCAGAACCAAGCCCAACCAACAAGCTGGTGATCAACAAGGCTAAAAAAGCGGGTACTCGAAGGGTGATAACAAGAAACAGTAATAAGGCTATTCCCGCTCCCGCCACAAAAAACAAACTCATATCCATAAAAATACCTTAATTATGTTTGCCTTATACTTTCTTTAAACCACTTAAGAATTGTCGATTTGAAGGTAATGCACTGAGCAATTTTTCGGTGGTATGCAGGGTTTCATTACGCAATCGTTTTACCATTGACGCTTCTTGCCCCCCCAAATTACATTGTTCCCTAGCGGTGTGAAAGTCCATTCCATAAAGCACGTATTGCTTACTGGCAGACGAAAATAATTCCAAACGCTGGTTCGATTCATACAGACCCGGCGCTTGAGTTCGCCATAAAGACAACGCGTCTTGCAGACTTTCAGGAATAGAGTCTAATTGTTGATGGGCTCGCCAATATTCACTATCTTGGCGGCTTGTGAGTACATAATGCAACTTCAAAAAGTCGATTATTTCTTGCCATCGCTGAAAGGTAAGCAGATTAAATCTTTTTGCCAGCACCGTCATAGCACCTCGCTCACGAGGAAGCTGTTGACTGATCCACTCAGCTGACTTTTCAATCAACACCAAGGCGGTGGCTTCTAAGGGCTCTACAAATCCCGCCGAAACACCAATCGCCACACAGTTTTTATGCCAGAAAGTTTCTCTATGGCCTGGGGTAAATTTGATTTTCCGAGGGCTTAATTTCTGTTTGGCAAGAAAGGGATCATTATGCACGTATTTAAGTAACGCCTGTTCTGCTTGCTTATCATCGGTAAAGTCACTGGAAAACACATGACCAATACCCCGTCTATTTTGCAGAGAAATGTCCCAAACCCAGCCACTTTTTTGCGCGCTTGCCACTGTACACGACGCTATAGGCACCTCATCTGAAGCGTGATCTACCTGCAACGCCAGTGCAGTATCATTAAACAAAATATGCTGTTTCGATATAAATGGGATCTCATAATGTTGACCAATCAATATGGCAGCAAAACCACTGCAATCTATGAATAAATCACCCTCAATATGTTCACCACCGACTAATACAATCGATGCAATATCACCATTCTCTGCCGGGAGTACATGCTCTACATGCCCTTGAATGTATTGTACGCCAAGCTTGTCAACACAATGCTGGTGCAGCATTTTTACAAATTTCCCCGCATTCAGGTGGTAGCCATAGTTCAAAGCAAAAGCATATTCAGGCATTTGTGGGGTTTTAGGTGCTAAATTTTGTTTGCAAATAGTGCCCTGCGCACACACCCAGCTTTCAAAATCAATGTCTTTAGCTGTCGCTGACCAATGCTCAGCTATATTCACTGCACCATAACCAACTGGTGCTGTGAACGGATGGTAGTAATGTTCATTTTCACCGTCCGACCAATCAACAAATTTGGACGCCTGCTTAAAACTAGCATCGCAACAAGACAGAAAGGTGCGTTCAGATATACCTATTTGGCGCAAGGTATCGCGCATCGTAGGCCAAGTTCCTTCACCTACCCCCAAATTTTTAACGTCAGGTGACTCGACCAGAATCACTTCAGTTTCTTGGGTTAAGGTGTTTTCAGTGATTTTTCCTGCGCAATGTTTTGCAGCAATAATACCGGCGGTTAACCAACCAGCCGTGCCACCACCAACAATCACTACCCTCGTTTTCATATTTTACCTATCCTGAGCAGGGCAATAGCGTTGAATAAAATCTCCATGCGCCGGCATTTGCGAAACAGCGTTATCGATCATATTTCTTAGGGTCATCATTTGTTGCTTCAATCCATCTGCTGGCAAAACACGGCCTGCATCATGGTGCTGCTTGGGCATCAGCCCCTGCCCCATCATGACTTGTACCCATGAATCTACTCGGAACAAACCCACATCATCAGGCCATGCATAACCATTTTCACGAAACATTGCCATGCGATGCACAAGAGAGTCAGGCACTGCCATAGTGCGATAATGATCCCAAAACTTACTGTCATTACGTTGAGTCTGGTGATAATGCAAAATAACAAAATCACGAACTGTCTCAAGTTCTAACTGAGCCTCACGATTAAACTGTTCTGCCAGCATGGTTGTATTGCCACCAAAAGGAAATAACTTCATGAGTCGAAGTATTGCAGTGGTGACCAGATGAATACTGGTTGATTCTAATGGCTCTAAAAACCCGCTAGACAGTCCAATGGCAATACAGTTTTTATGCCACGCTTTTTTACGCCTACCTGTTTTAAAACGAAGTTGCCGTGGCTCTGTGATTGTTTGACCGGTAAGATTGGCTAATAAAGTGTCCTGGGCTTTATCATCAGACAGAAACTGACTGGCATACACAATGCCATTACCCACTCGATTTTGCAGAGGAATACGCCATTGCCACCCTGCTGAATGAGCGATGGCTCGAGTATAAGGACGAGGAGCTTCTACTGCCTGCGTTTGCACCGCAATGGCACTATCGGCGGCCAGCCAATGACTCCAGTCTTCATACCCCACATCCAAATTATCGCCAATGAGTAATCCTCGAAAGCCAGTGCAGTCAATAAACACATCGCCTAATACTGGTTCGCCATCCTCCAATAGGAGCGATGAAATATTACCTGCTTCATCGTTTTGTACTTGCTTGATACGACCTTCTATACGTTTGACACCGGCTTTTTCACTTTTCTGCCGTAAATAGGCAGCGTAAGCTGTAGCATTCATATGATAAGCAAAGTTAACCGGTTTCTTACCAACCATGGTGGAAAATTTATTGGCTTTGGCGGCTTTTAATTCGAGACAATATTCATCCAAGCTACCGCCAAAACCCTGGGCTTTAGCTTCCATCCAGAATTCATGAAATTCAGCCATCCAGGAACGTTGACCGATTTCACCGAAAGAGTGGAAAAAACTGTCACCCTGTTGGCCCCAGTTATCAAACTGTATCCCCAATTTAAAGGTGGCCTGGGTGGCAGCCATAAACTCCTTTTCATCAATACCGATTAAGCCATGAAATGTGCGCATGGTAGGAATGGTGGCTTCTCCCACTCCCACTGTGCCAATTTGGTCAGACTCGACCAGGGTGATGTCCAATAGCTTACCGAGACGAGTGACCAGGCTAAATGCCGTTAACCAGCCCGCTGTTCCGCCCCCTGCTACTACGACTTTAGTTTTTGCATTCATGTTTATATTTTGTCTCTTATCTTCAGCGGTTTAAATTGTTACGCAACATTGCGCGCAAACGCCTACTTAAATTATGGTCCATGGTTGCCAATGCCCCATGGCTCTGTGGCGGCAAATGGTCTCGGACCTGATCAGGGTCGGCAAAAATGTAGTAGTCAAATAACGCTTTCCATGCTGCCGTTTCACTTGACGGGCGGTCTCTTACACTGAGCATGGCATGCATTAACGCATCCATTGGATTACCCAAGTAAGGTGGAACCGTCATCCACCAAAAATTAATCATCGCATTGAAGCGATCAAAAGCCTCGACTTCATGCCACCACATACTCGGGTAATATAAGCTGTCCCCTGGTTCAAGATCGACAACATAGGCATTTTCTAGGGCCTGTTTTAAACGTGGAAAACGTGTGAAGTCTGGTTTGCTTAGATCTGTCAGTGTGACCACTTGCCCACCAGGTGTTGGGGTTAATGGCCCAGGATATAAATTGTGCACTTGCTCTGGAGCAAACAAGGTAAAACGTCGTCTGCCCACCACGCAACAAGCGATATTTTTGGGCTGATCAAAATGGGCCGCAGCAACAGATTCTGTGCCTAACCAGATTTTGGCAACTGGCTGATTCTGCGTGAATTCGGGATGCTCAAAAGTCAGGTTATGGCTCTCACTTAACGCAGGAAAACCTTCGTTTAACTTAAGTGAATTGATATAGAAGTAATCATGCTGTTGCTGCGTCAATTGACTGCGAATGGCATTAAACACCTCAACAATGGTAGTTCGCTCACTGGAATAGTTAAAGCCCGTACAAGATTTGTCATAACCAAAGCGTGCTTTTATTTCAGGTGGCCCTTTGTAAACTAGCATCGGACGTTGACTGTCATGCTGTTCTAATTGTTCCATTACTTTGTCAGGTGATTGTTGCCCCGCTTTGACCAAAGGCCAATCCTTAACCAGCCCTTTTAAAATGACAGGTTGTTCCTGTGCAAACAGCTCATCAAAGGGAATGCAATCTGGCGTTATGCCTTCCAGTACTTTTACTTTATTTTGTTTTTTTATCACGCAGGCTGTGCCTTATTTCGAAGAGCGTTAAAACATTGCCGACTTTGCATTTTTGAGTGCGATTAGCTGTTGGAAATTACCCATTGAAGAGAGCACAAAATACAACAAACTCAGCACCCCATATTGATTGAGTTTGCTCAGACTTTCGCCAGCCAATGTAGTCAATTTCTGTTGGTTAATTGTATAATAATCGCTAAAATTTATTTCTTCTACATTACTGAGTTTGATTTGAATCGACACGGGTTCCAATAGGTCCATTGACTCAACCAGAGTAAACAGCGTTTTATCAAACTGTATTCCGCTATCAATGGTTTGCAATGCTTTTTTGACATATTCGAGGTAAGGCGCTTCCCCACCAAATTGCAGAAAAATATCTTCACCTTGTTCAGTATTGACTCTGGGATCGTCGGTGTCGATGCAGATAACCGGATCTTTTGGTGACTCACCTTCTTCTAGTACTTTTTTATAACCCAAACTAAAAGGGCCTCTGGCCAATAGTGCAGGTACAAAGCGAGTGTTCCAGCCGCTTTGGCTAATAAATAGATTTTCGTCTTTTTCAAGACCGAGGATGGCATGTAATTGTAACTGTTCAGTGCCTGGGTGTTTGTAAAATACCAAAGGAAATTCTTTGTGCAGTTCGCTTATTTCCGTAGCGTGCACCAATGAACGGTTTACTTGGTTGTTATCATTTGATTCAGGTCGAGTATCAACCTTTAAACTTTTATGATCGACATTGTTTAAGACCGTTGCCTTACTCATAGCATGTTTCACTTTACTGGTTGTTTTTATCGAATTACGCTTTATTTATACTAGCATTGCCAGAAATACCGACGCAACGAATAAGAGTGAAACACTAGGTGTTTCACTCTTTGATAATGTAATTTTTTAATTTTAATTACGCACACCCCAGTCAAAGAAACCGACTGGGGGGCAGTCTTAAGTGTTAGAAGCTGTAACTTGCACTTAATACCATGCGTCTGTCCGCTTCTTGAACAAAGAAAATATTGTTCTTACTACGACCAAACTTACGCTGACCTTCTTCCAACAAGTTAATAATATCTAAACTTACAGATAAATCCTCGTTCACTTGATAGCCAACGTTAATATCAACTTGCTCAGTTTCAGACACATATACTGGGTTACGCGGGCCTTTACCACGGTTAGTCGTACTTAAAAATTCATCTCGCCAGTTATATGCAATACGAGCGGAAAATCCTTCTTTTTCGTAGATTAATACTGCGTTAGCTGTATCACTTAACCCTTCTAAAGCAAATTGGTCAACACTGATAGCACCACCATTATCAAAGCCAATATCACCATTAACAGTGGTGTAATTTACTTGATAACCAAAACCAGTTTCACCAAAGAAATGTTGCCATGCAAACTCAAAACCATCTATCACAGCACTTTTGTCATTAACAGGACCCGTTACCTGAAATTGTAATAATGGATCCCCAGCTTGTGCAAAAACATCATAAGCTGCAAATACTTCACCTTCAAAGTTTGGATTAACAACAGGATCTTGAAAATCTGCTGCGCCATTAGGAAAGTCCGCTGGATTTTGCAAAACGGCTGACATGGTAAACAGATTCACTTCGGTAATATCATAACCACCAGCATTCAATGCTGCTATTGCATCACCTGAGGTTGTTCCAGCGGCGCCAGAAGTAGCATCTAACAACCCAAACAATGATTTTTCAGATTGCGCGATACCCACAAAGTTTTCAACATCTTTTCTATAATAACCGATTGATACCATGCTTGAGTCGCTGTAATAGTACTCTGCAGATAAGTCGATGTTAGTAGACTCAAGTGGATCTAATTGTGCATTACCTGATGAACCTGTTGCTACACCGCCCAATGCTGTTATACGTGGAGGAGGTGAGATTGAAGTCGACTGGAATAATTGTTCATAAGAAGGTCGCGCCAATGTTTTACTAAAAGAGGCACGAGCCTTAAGATCATCATTCACATCAAGGGTCAAATCAAGACTAGGCAAAAAGTTAGAGTAATCATTTTTGTCTGAGATAGTCTCTACAGACGCTCCTAACACAGGTAAAAAGTCGTTATCCGCTTCCCAAATTATTTGGGTAGGCAAAAACTGAATTGACGAAGAAGTCACATCAGTTTGCTCATAACGCAAGCCAGCAACAATGTTTAAAGGCATGTCAGCAATTTCATAATCCATAACTGCTTGTACATAAACAGAAATAATCTCTTCTTTAACCGTATTATCATCATCAGTATTGATTGAGCGACCCGCTAAAGATACGTCATAAAGAGGACCCACCGCATTAAGTAGAGCAAGGGGATCACCACCGAAGGAAACACTACCCAAGGCTATTGTTGTTCCACCTGGTGAATTAGCATCAGCACCTGCCACACCCGATACATCATAATCTTCAAAGGCACAAGCCGTGCAGCTTACGTCAAATAACCCCTCTGGAATATCACCTGGACTAGTTACACCCCAATCACCCAACGCGTCAGTTGATGCTTGACGTGTTTGTCTCATTTCTGTTGAAAGATAGCCCACACCAAAATCAACAACCACATCGTCGCCTATCCATTGACCTTCAAAACGGAACTGGTCAACTGTCGTTTTTTGCTCAGACTTGTCTGTTTGACTCACCTGTGAACCAATATCCGCTTTATCAAAAATTCCGTTACCGTTACCACCTTTGATACTATCTTCAACTAAGATACTTGCTGCAGGAATGGGTTGAGTAAAATCAACGGTTTGCCAACCGGCTGTTGCACCCGCTAAATTGAAGCGAATTACGTTAAGCCCATCAGGACCGGCGCCACCACTTGTGGCTTCTGATGATGCAACATCAAAGCTTAAGCTAAGGTCATCATTGACGTTATAATCAGCATTAAAACCAAAAGACTTTAATTCATCTTCTGTAGCTAATGCTAAGTTTTGAAAGAAGAAATCTTTACCGATAACTGCGTTATTTGCGCCACCCGTCTCAGAAAATTTAACAGGCGTGGATACGACTGGATTACCATCGAATTCAACAGAACTGAATTGCCTAGCAAACCAGATACCATCGATAAGTGATGTTGACTCTTTCTCATTTTTTGCATAAGTCACATCAGCAGTTAAGGTTAAGTCTTCCATCGGAGCAAATTGTACCGTTAACATAGCATTAGTACGTTCACGATTATCTTGGTTAGTACCTAGACCAATGTTACTAGGTATAGATATAATTTGACCAATGTTAGGTTCATTTATCACTGTTGCACCAGGGATGGTAAGAGAATTTAAGTCCTCTGCACCGTTATATGTGCGTAATTCATATACTTCAGTACTCATGTGACGACTACCAGAGTCGCGTTCTTGGAATGAACCAAACAGTGATACACCAAAAGTTGAATCGTCATTCACCCAATTCGCTACACCACTGAGTTCGGGCGTCACGCCATCACCACTTTCATCTTTAACTGCTTTGACGCCAACCGAAGACATCGTTTTACCTACAGCTAATGGTTTAAGGGTATTGATGTTTATAGTAGCACCAAGACCACCAGAACTTATTCCCGCGCGGCCTGTCTTATAAACTTCTATTCCACTGACACCTTCTGAAGCAAGATTTGAAAAATCAAATGAGCGACTAGTACCTGCCGCGCCTTTATCTTGTGGGTTACCAGTTATACTGCCTACGTTAGCAGCTGGCATTTGACGACCATTAAGAGTTACTAGGTTAAAGTTACCGCCAAAACCACGAACAGTGACTTCTGAGCCTTCACCGTTAACACGGTTAATGGACACACCAGTAATACGCTGTAAAGATTCAGCTAAGTTGGTATCAGGGAATTTACCCATATCTACCGCAGAAATAGCGTCAACAACACCTGAAGATTGACGTTTGATGTCCATTGATTGAGACAGACTACCTCGAACGCCCTTAACCTGGATCACTTCGGTATTGTCTATTTCTTGTGCTACAGAAGGTAACGCGATCGCTGTACCAAGCATTAAAGTAATGCTTTTAGCGAGTAACGATTTATTAAATATTTTGTGAGTTCTTTGAATCATATTTGTGTGCCTGTGTGTGCTTTATTAATAAGGCAAAAGCAATAACGCTTAAATATTGTTAAATTGCCGCCAACTTTTTTACATCTTTTTTACATCGAGATACACTTCAGACGATTGGCAATCTTTTTTCCTCTAGTCGATATAATTTATTTAAAATAAATAATTATTTTTAAAGCTAGTTTTGTCTAAGATACAATTAAGATGCGGTTAAGTTAGCTTCTTAAACAGTTTCACTTACCTAGTAAAAACCAGCTGCCTGTCATTAAGAAAAAAACTGACTAATGATAACTTTTGGATTGGGTTCTACTTAATGGGGTATGAGTGTGACGTCAGATGGGTGAATGGTGACCGGCGGTTGATGACAAATATATCGAGGTGAGCTAACTTCATACATGTAGTTATATCTAGCTTAAATTAAAAATTGCCGCGTAAACCCAGAGAGTAGCGGGCGCCTGGCTGCTGAGCTAAAAGCAGTTGATTAGAGTATCGACCATGTTTCAGCACATTTTCTTCCGTAATATTGACCCCTTCAACAAACACTGAAACATTGTCATTAACAGCATAACTGGCGCTCACATCAAGTTGTTGATAGCTGCGTACGTAAGTAGGCTCGGGTCCTTGTATTTGCACCAATGATTGCAGAAATCCGTCACGATGATTCCATGCTAGCCTAATTTGGCCAGGACCTTTTTCATAGTAAACGATCAAATTTTGTGAGTCACTCAGACCGGTGAGGGCAAATTTTTGTGAAATATCATTAGGATCCAGTTTTGCATTACTGTCTACCAATGTCATATTTGCCACCACACCAAGACCACTGTCAAAGTCATACTGGATCGCAAATTCAAATCCACTTACCGTTGCCGTCTGACCATTTATAGGTGTGGTTAAATCAAATTCGGCTAGTATGTCTTTGCTATCTGGGGCACTGGAATCGGCCCCTGTACTTGGGTCAGTGACATCATTGATAGTCGTTTGTGTTATCGTGCTAATGATGAAATTGCTCACTTTCTTTTTGAAATAACTAACAGATATATAACTCAATGGTTGGTAATACCATTCAAGCGATAGATCGAAATTGGTAGATTCAAATGGCTTAAGGTCTGGGTTTCCCGAGCTGGCTCGTAAATCCCCACCCTGACGAGTTGTATTTAACACCAAACTCGGTGACAACTGCCCCATAGTGGGTCGTGTTAACGATCGTGATAGACCAAACCTGGCAATGATATTATCTTGCCATTCTGCTTTTATTGATACACTGGGCAGCCAATTATCATAAGAGGCAGAGCGTGAAATAATTCGACCCGGAGAGTTAAGTTGACCCAGTTCAGTTTGATCAAGGATCGTCAGGGCTAACAAGTCTGACTCAAAGCCCGTTACCACGATATCGGTGTTTTCATAACGCACCCCGTATTGTGAGGATAGTTCAATATCACGCCATGTTGTTCTATGTTGTCCTTGAAGGTAAGCAGACGTGACATTCTCAGTAACCGTGAAAGAGTTATTTCGTATCACTGCATCGAAATTAATATCACTGGCAGACTCCAGAAAGTTAAAAAGGGTTTCACCATCGTGTCTTAACCAACGGGTTGGCAAATTTTCACTGCCGCTGACACTACTTAGAAAATCACTACCCGCATCAAATACTGTTTGAAAACCATTAGGAAGGTCTGGCTCTGGGAAATAGCCACAAAACGAACAATGCACTGCATTTTTTTCATTATCCCACCGTTCGTTGCGTTTTGATTGCTTTGAATACATCAGGCCAAACTTAATATCTATATTAGAATCAAGCCCATCAAAAAGTGTAATATCCGTTTTTAGTTGGTCAAATTTATCTTCAATATTCCACCCGCGACGCATCATCACATGAGCTCTACCATTGACTGGGTCCAAATAATCAGACACACCAGTGACATCCCCTAACGCATCAACGATGCTTGGATCTGATGAATCAAAGCCCGTTATATGAGGTAGAATATTACCTTCTGATATAGAAAAAGAGGACCGATTGAGGTAACCGATTAACGTCAGAGCATTGCCTGCACCTATCTTATCTTTGGTACTGGCTTTAGAGCTAGAAACATCAAACTCCAACAACACTTTTGGGGAGGCTTGCCAACTACTATTAAAACCTAATGCATTCACACTCGATGGCCTGTCGAATGTGCGGGCATGAAAGTCTGTAGCGTGGCCTACATTCTGAGAAAATGATGTCGCTGTGCCGTTTTCATCGGTCACAACATTTTCTAAATTACTCGATGTAAACCAATGCCCCAAGGATGTTGAATCGGTTTTTACATTAAAGTCTGATTGTAAATAATCAAGACTAATATCCAGATTTGGTGAAGCCTTATACTGCAGAACTAAGGTACCACCAGTGCGAGTGCGCTGGTCAAATCGCACACGTTGATCATAGTTTCTGGGTACAAAAATGTTGTCTGCTGTGGAGGTTATCTGCTCGCTCGGAATGTCAGTATTTAACAACCAGCCGTCTGTTTGCACTTCGTTAATACGTGCTTTGCGCATTTGATGTGATAAAGAAACTAACCATCCCAACTTGTCATTACTATGACTAAAAAAAACGGTGCCTTGAGGCGTTGTTTTTTGACTGTTATTGTCAGACGTGGCTTTAAGACTGCCGGCTACTTTAAAATCCTTGGATGCCATTGGTCTTGCTGTCTTTATATTAATAACTGAACCGATACCACCTGATGGTTGGGATGCAGAAAAAGTTTTGTCTACTGTTACCGAAGTCACCAGTTCTGACGCGATAGTGTCAAAACTAAATTCACGTCCTTGGTTATCTGTCGCTAACCTACGTCCATTACTCAAAACCGTATTAAATTGAGGCCCTAAGCCTCGGACTGTGACAAATTGCCCCTCACCTTCAGAACGATCAATCGAGACACCCGTTATTCTTTGTAATGACTCAGCCAAATTAAGATCTGGAAACTTACCAATTTCTTCTGATTGAATGGATTCAGAAACGCCTATTGATTCTTGCTTAATGTCCAACGCCCAATCCATACTGCCACGGATACCTCGCACCTCGATAAGTTCGATAGATGATGGTTCTTCAGGAAAGGTCATGATTTTATCGCCTCTGCCTATTAGCAAGTCGACTATGTCCTGCAACAATGATTTGTCTTCAACCAATGTATCGCGAATAGAAATACGTTTGATTGTCACCACGCCATCCCGCTCAAAAGAAGCAGCCAACCCAGTATTGTCAAGAAGCTTGCTCATTCCTTGTTCGATACTAAAGCTGCCTTTTAAAGCATTAGCCTGCCGGTATTGCACTTTTTCATAGGGAAAGATGATAGTGATGTCAGCTTGTTTAGCAAATTCGATTAACGAAACATCGGCATAACTGAAATCAATATTGAAATCCAGGAAGGTTTGTTTAGATTGAGCCCAGAGCATCTGGCTGAACAAAAATAGAACCACACAGCAACCAAAAAATTTCAGCTTAGTATTGAGTGTCACCGTGTTATTTAAGCTCTTACATCTCATAGATTTAACAAAACGTTATGTGCGTATATATTGTGGGGATTTCAAAATTTAAATTATCTTAAAACGTTAACATGGATTAACAAAAAAGTTACACTTAATTTCTATTTTGTAGCAAAGCTCACAGCATTAATTGAAAATAGGTATTATTAAACTGGCGGAATAGTTGTTGATGATCGTCTAATAAACACAGGAAGCTTAATGTCGGCGATAAATAGCATATAATATGCAAAAAAGATCAACAAAGCACACATCTTGGCATCCAATTTTTATGGCTGCACGGGATAGCATGGCAAGCATGTTGTCACGCATAGTTCCGCCTAAAGAAATTGAAGATATCGTTCAAGAAACTTATGTGCGAATTTGTCAGATGGATAAGCGGGAGCCTGTTGAACAACCCAAGTCGTTTTTAATGAAAACGGCAAGAAATTTAGCTTACGACCATCTGAAAAAAGCGGAGACGCGACTGGCCGATGGAGCAGAAACTGATTGTGATTTTGATGTCGACGCTTCTATGCACGATGCAGTGTTTGAAAATCACGCGAGCAACCAAGAGTTTGCCCATTTTTGTGAGGCTGTTCGTCAATTACCTGTGCAGTGCAGACGGGTATTTGTATTAAAAAAAGTATATGGATATTCTCAAAAAGAAATAGCCAAAGAAATGACGTTAAGCGAGAGCACGGTGGAAAAACATATCGCCGTAGGATTTAAAAGATGCGCCAGTTATATGCTGGGATTCAGCCAAACAAATGTTAGATCAAGTCAGTCCAGATCTGCAGCAAATATTCAAGGGGGTCAAAAATGAGCAATGTAATTGAAATGAACAAAGACCCTATGGATGAGGCAAGTTTATGGATTACTCGGTTAGACAGAGGATTATCTGAACAAGAGCAGATTGACCTAAAAGTGTGGTTAAATTTATCTCACACTCATCTTGAGACCTTTATGCAGTTGGTGAAATTGTGGGACAAAATGGAATCTCTCTCACAACTAAGTGAGTTGTTTCCGCGTAAACCTCGATCTGTGCCCAAACATAAACTACCGATATTTGCATGGGCCGCAAGTGTCATTTTTGCATCGCTCATGTCGCTAGGATTATGGCTTAATGCAGATGTTTTATTTGGACAAGGTTCAACACAGATTGTGCAGTTTAATAGTGACTATGAAACGAGGGTGGGTGAACAATCGACTTTCTTTTTGCAGGATAAGACCAGAATAAAATTAAACACTAACAGCTTAGTGAGAGTGACCTACACCGACAAGCAGCGTGTCTTCGAGTTATTGCGAGGAGAAATGCATGTGGCAGTTGCCCATAATGAGCATAAACCTTTAAGTGTCTATGCCGGTTCAAATATAATTCAAGCGGTTGGTACAGCTTTTAATGTCGAACTTGGCAGTGAAGACGTGGAATTGATTGTGACTGATGGCAAGGTATTAGTGTCAGATATAAACAGTCGGACCGCTGCACCTCTCAAACTAAGCGATGTGTATTTATCTCCCAAATCATTTTCAGTCAGCAAAGGGCAGAAGGCCCAGCTGAAAGCCAGTAATACCACTATCATTGGAAGTGATGCAGCGAAGCTTGCCTCTGATTTAGCGTGGCAACAAGGCAACCTAATTTTCCGTGGTGAAAGTCTATTTGATGCAATGCAAGAAGTGTCTCGTTACACCAACTATCAGTTTGATTTTGGCGATGAGGATACTAAAAGTCTTCAGATTGCAGGATTCTTCAAAACATCCGATATCAGTGGCTTATTGGCCGCCTTGGAAAGCAACTTTAATGTGGTCTTCAAAAAAATCAGCAATAACCAAATAAGACTTAGTAAAAAGCCCTGAATACATAATTCGATCCTCTCATTCTGTATAACGAGCCGCAGCCAAATATTGTGCTGTGGCTGTTTATTAACCCTAAAAAAGTGAAATTCAAAGATGAACAACCCTTCTCAAAAAGAAAATCTACTTTTTATTATTCTCATAAGTACTGTAGCCACCATTGGCGGATTTTTGTTTGGCTTTGACAGTGGCGTCATAAATGGCACAGTAGATGGACTGACAAAAGCGTTTAAGTCTGAGTCTATTGGTCAGGGATTTAATGTCGCCAGTATGCTCTTAGGGTGTGCTGTAGGTGCATTTGCCGCAGGCACTTTGGCAGATTGGCTTGGCCGTAAAGGTTTACTTATCATTGCGGCGGTATTTTTTGTGTTTAGCGCTTGGGGCTCTGGTATCGCACTAAGCTCTGGAGAATTTATTTTCTATCGCATTATCGGCGGCCTTGCTGTCGGTGCTGCGTCTGTAATGGCCCCCGCCTACATAGCAGAAATTGCGCCTCCCAGAATGCGCGGTCGACTCGCCACTATTCAGCAAATAGCCATAATATTTGGCTTGTTTTGCGCATTTATCAGCAACTATTTACTCGCTAAGGCTGCCGGCGGCTCTACAGAAGTGTTTTGGCTCGGTTATCAAACTTGGCGTTGGATGTTTTGGATTGAACTTGCACCAGCGGTCATCTTCTTTTTGTCTTTACTTGCTATCCCAGAAAGTCCACGCTTTTTAGTGATAAAGAACAAGCGCCAAAAAGCATTAGATACCCTGACAAGACTGTATGGGGCTAACCAAGCAAAGCTGACATTGAGCGAGATTGAACAATCTATTGCTACAGAAAACCATCATCCAAAATTATCTGACTTGGTCTCAGGTGGAAAAGTCAGGACCATAGTTTGGGTAGGCATTGGCTTAGCCATGTTTCAGCAACTAGTGGGCATCAACGTGGTGTTTTATTATGGAGCGGTATTATGGCAAGCCGTAGGATTTTCAGAATCAGACTCACTGATGATTAACGTGATTGTCGGTGCTGTGAGTATTATTGCGTGCGTCATAACCATCAGCTTAATCGATAAACTGGGAAGACGTCCTTTTTTAATTATCGGTTCAATAGGTATGAGTATTACCCTACTCACACTTGTTTGGGTATTTGCCAATGCCGATGTTGCAGAAAATGGTAATTTAGTTTTAGGTGAAAATGGAACACTCGCCTTAATTGCGGCCAATGCTTATGTGTTTTTCTTCAACTTATCATGGGGTCCAGTTATGTGGGTATTGCTAGGTGAAATGTTCCCTAATCAAATCCGTGGTTCGGGATTAGCTGTTGCTGGATTTGCGCAGTGGATAGCCAACTTTGCGATAACCATGACCTTCCCAATGATGCTAACCACTATCGGCTTGGCCAGTGCTTATGGATTTTATGCACTATGCGCATTGTTATCAGTGATTTTTGTTATAAAAATGGTCGAGGAAACAAAAGGCAAAACCTTAGAGAGTATGCAAGGCTAAGTACCACTTAGATAGTCTGAAAATACGTCACCAGTATTTTCAGACTATTATGTACCAGTTTAAATTCAACTTTCAGGATTAGCGAAGAAATAAACCAGTAAATCTGCGCTCAAAATAATTTTTCACTTTGGTTTCTAATAAACGTTTACGTAATTTTACTAGGAGTAAAGCCCATTCAGTGTCAATGGCATGATAGGCTTTATTATGATGACGTGATAACCATATTCGGACTACCTAGACAAAGGCAGTTCTGCCTCACATCACTTGTAAGGGAATATTTTATTCAACTACGTAAGTGACAATGTTCATTACCAACTCCCACCTCAATGCTGAAATGGTAATGCCGCAAACAACGATTAGGTAATCCATGATAAGTTCAAGGAGTATTTCTAATTCACCGATTGCTGCCCTTCTGGTTATCAAATTTTGCTGCTTACAATAACACCGTAAGGGCAGTTAGCCATCGAAGTGTGGCTTAATAACAAGCAACATTTAAAAGTTGAGACACCAGATCTGTTACAATTTTTCCTTAGAGCACATTACTAAGGGCAATACCTAAGCCAAACCGAGTTTGACTATGATTGTAATCAATCATGCTTTCACCATACCCACTAAATGCCGTGGCATATCCTCGCAATTTACCCCACAATGGAAACGTAAAACCAAACTCAGACGAACCTTTACTTGTAGAGAAATTTTGGCGTCCACTCATACTGAATTCTAGGTCATGCCATTTATAGACCATACTTAATTCGTAGTGGCCAAAAAAATCCTCTATGTCAGGGTTATCATCTCCTTTTGGATCGAGTTTAAACGCTTTTTCATTTTCACTTAACCTTAACCAAGGTTTGAATGACAGCGCAAAGTTGTTTTTTTCAAACAAAAAATTGGCGTACACTCTATTCCAACTTCTGGATAGGTTTTGGGCGCGGCCATTAGACTGATGTTCAATACCTGCAATCATTCCGGTGTTTCCACCAAATGGATGCCAATCTAGCGGTGTCAGATAGAAAATTTCAGGTTGATAATTGGTTTCTCTAAAGGGTTTTGAGATGTTTTCCGCATATATCTGCCACCATGCCTGTATGGTAAATCCAAAATACAGACCATCACCTTCAATCAATATACTCTCGTAATTCAAAGGTACCTTAAAGCTCAACTGAAATTTAGTTTCTATATCCTCAAGGTTCTCTTTATAGCCCTCGAAACCAGAATAAACCTCTTTGTTTATCCCATCAGTCGTTATAGCAGGCAGTATGTAATTTATCTTGTGAGGGGTAATTACATAAGGTTCAAATTCGGTTTGTCGTTCTTTGATTATCCGACTTGAAATGGCACCAACACTGCTAGTGGAATCGGATGTAATACTTAACTTTGCTATTTCAACCTCATCTTCATAAATCTTCATACCGCTACAAGCGTTTCTAATTTCGCCCAAAGTAAGACTGCCATCTCCAGTGAAGTATGCTTTCATAACACATTTTTCGATTGTTTCTTGTGCATAGGAGATGGACACAAAAGAGGTGAAGGCTAATGCACAATAAAAAATTGTAGCTTGTCCATGCATAATACTCGTCCTTAGATATAAGCTTATAGATTAAGAATACCCTATAACGACACGAACATAATGCAGATAAATATTTTTTATAAGTCAGTTGCTTGAAAGTTACATTGGTTTGTTATTGTTATGAATTGTCCATGGTTTTGATGATTAAAGTATTGCTCTTTAAAATATTTTTCTCACACTAGTCAACCATAAAAAACCTGAATAAATCCTATGGATATATTCAGGCTTTTAAATATAAGTACCCCATCAATAATCAATTTAGAGTAACAAACTCTTCACCACTAGTTGGATGGATAGCCACACAAGCATCAAAGTCAGCTTTAGTTGCGCCCATTTTCATGGCCACACCAAAACCTTGGAGTATTTCGTCCATGCCTGCGCCAATACCATGTAAACCTACCACTTTTTGATCAACGCCTGCACAAATTAACTTCATACGTGTCATTTGGCGATGTTTGGTCACGGCGGTATACATGGCAGCAAAACCTGAGTTGTACACAGTGATATTATCTTCACCGTATTGCTCATTAGCTTCTGCTTCACTCAGGCCAATTGTGCCAATGGGTGGATGGCTGAAAACGACAGTTGGGATTAAGGTGTAATCCATATGGGCATTAGTCTGACCATTAAATAAACGTTCAGACAACAAACGGCCAGATTTCACTGCTACTGGGGTGAGTTCAACATAACCGATGTTATCGCCCACTGCATAAATACCATCAACGTTGCTATTTTGGAATTTGTCGACTTTAACGTATCCACCTTCGTTTAGCTCAACGCCGGTATTTTCCAAGCCAATTTTATCGTTTGCTGGCTCACGGCCAATGGCCCAAACCACACAATCAGTTTCGATTGATTCACCGTTTGCAAATTCAATGGTTAAAGAGCCATCTGCATTTTTTATCACTTGAGTGGGTGTGGCGTGGGTATGCAATGTAGGACCATCTTGAGCCATAAGCTCTACCAATGTCTCAGACAGCATAGTATCAAAGCTACGAAGTGGGGCATGTTTACGCACCACTAAATCAGTTTTTGTCCCTAATGCATGCATCACACCAGCAAGCTCTACTGCAATATACCCTGCTCCCACTACAACGGCGCGTTTCGGCTGCTCTGTTAGGTCGAAGAAACCATCAGAATCAATGCCTAGTTCGGAGCCAGTAATATTAGGAAAAATAGGACGACCACCTGTGGCGATAAGAATATGCTCAGCGGTATAGTGCTTGCCATTCACTTCGATGGTGTTTCTATTAACAAATTTCGCAAAACCATTGATAAGTGTCACACCATTTTTTTCAAAACCACTGCCGTAACTAGCGTGAATACGCTTAATGTAAGCTTCTCGGCTATTGACTAGCGTTTGCCAATTGAAGCTATTCACGGTGACATCAAAACCATAATCAGGTGCATACAGGTTAATGGCTTCGGCAACATGTGCGCCAAACCACATCACTTTTTTCGGAACACAGCCCACGTTGACACAAGTGCCACCAATGGCATTTGCTTCTACCAATGCTACTTTTTTACCATGTTTAGCTGCGCGATTTGCCGATGCAATACCGCCACTACCACCACCAATACATATATAATCAAAATCTGCCATGAGCCTGCCTAGTTAAAAATATTTATGTCAAAATGCTTATTTTACAAAAAAACATCGCAATTTTTCAATTGATGCAATCTATTTTATCCATATGTGTTGTGAATGTAAAAAGAACCTCGTTGCTATGTTTTAATTGCAGCATATAAAATTTATCTGTTAGAAGCATCGGTCAGCTCTTGAGATTTCGCTAATCTAACCCAATTTAAGACTCAACTTCGATTAAAAGAGTGTCCTTTATGACCAACCCGCTGACAGATTTATTTGGCCTACCTCAATTTTCGGCTATCAAACCTGAGCATATTCAACCCGCTATCGAAAAAGCTATTGGGGCCTGTAAAACCAAAATCAATGAGGTCCTGAGCATAGGTCATTACAGCTGGGATGACCTTGTGGCTCCGATTGAAGAAATAGACGACATGTTAAGCCGCCAATGGTCACCTGTATCCCATATGAACTCTGTGGTAAGCAATGATGCATTACGTGAAGCACATGATGCGTGTTTGCCTGCCTTGTCAGAATACAGCACTTGGGTAGGCCAAAACGCTGAATTGTACAGTGCTTATTGCAAAATCGAAGCAAGCAATGAATTTTGTGACTTATCACAAGCTCAACAAAAAGTGATAACCCAAGCTATACGCGACTTCAAATTATCTGGTGTCGCTTTAGACAACGAAAAAAAGACGCGTTATGCTGAGGTGAAAAGTCGTCTTTCTGACTTAGGTTCAACCTTTAGCAACAATGTAATGGATGCCACTTTAGGCTGGCAAAAACATATTACTGACCAGAGTAAGTTAGCGGGCTTACCTGATTCTGCCAAAGGCGCAGCCAAACAATTAGCCGAAAGCAAAGAGCTAGAAGGTTGGTTGTTTACTTTGGACATCCCAAGCTATTTACCAATTATGACCCACGCCAATAGTAGTGAGTTGCGAGAAGAGATGTATCGTGCTTATACGTCAAGGGCTTCTGATCAAGGACCCAATGCTGGTAAATGGGACAACACCGAGATCATCAACGAAACCTTAAGTTTACGCCAAGAATTAGCGCAACTATTAGGCTTTAAACATTTTGCAGAATATTCATTGGCCAGCAAAATGGCAAATTCTAGTGAACAGGTAAATGGCTTTTTACAGGATTTAGCTAAACGTTCTAAACCCCAAGCGCAACAAGATATCGATACCTTGACGGCCTATGCCAAAGAACACTTCAAAACAGATAAGTTACAAGCTTGGGATTTTGCTTATTATAGCGAAAAACTAAAGGAACAAACCTATAAAATTTCTGATGAACAATTACGTCCTTATTTCCCCGAAAATAAGGTTATAAAAGGCTTATTTGAAGTGGTGTCACGTTTGTATAATTTAACTTTTAGTGCTCGTCACGATATTGATACATGGCACAAAGATGTGCGTTTTTATGATATTCATGACCAAACAGGCGGACTTCGCGGAAGTTTCTATCTAGACTTATATGCTCGTGAGAAAAAGCGCGGCGGTGCTTGGATGGATGAATGCCAGGTACGCAGACAAAAAGCAGACGCCATTCAACAATATCCAGTGGCGTATTTAACCTGTAATTTTAATGGCCCTGTAGGTGACAAACCCGCATTATTTACCCACGATGAAGTGGTCACTTTATTCCATGAATTTGGTCATGGTCTACATCATATGCTAACCAAAATAAATGTAGGTGGTGTATCGGGTATCAATGGCGTTGCCTGGGATGCAGTGGAATTACCTAGTCAATTTTTGGAAAATTGGTGCTGGCAACCCGAAGCCTTGAGCTTTATTTCAGGGCACTTCGAAACAGGCGAAGCGCTGCCTCAAACCTTACTCAGCAACATGTTGGCGGCACGTAACTTCCAATCAGCGATGCAAATGTTAAGGCAGTTAGAATTCAGTCTTTTTGATTTTAGTTTGCACGAAAACTTTGTTGCAGGGGAGACTAACGTGCAGCAATTTTTAGACAAAGTACGTGCGCAAGTAGCAGTGCTTATCCCCCCAAGCTTTAACCGCTTCCAAAATAGCTTTGGGCATATTTTTGCAGGGGGGTACGCAGCGGGTTATTACAGTTATAAATGGGCTGAAGTATTATCATCTGATGCATTTAGCCGCTTTGAGGAGGAAGGTATTTTCAATCAACAAACCGGACATGATTTTTTAACTAACATCTTAGAGATGGGAGGAAGTAAAGAACCCATGGAAATGTTTGTGGCCTTCAGAGGACGCGAACCAGAAGTGGATGCATTATTGCGCCATTCAGGTATTGCAGCATAGTTTACTCGTTATGATTGAATACATTGCAGCATTGTTTTGATCCTCCACCCCAATTTTGCATTACTTATATGTTCATTGGGTTTGGTATTCGACGCCATTGCTGCAACTGCCATTATTTAGAGTAAAAACACATGCAGAACCTAGAAAAATTTAGTGCCATTTATCAACGGGCCTGCGAACGAAAAGGAGGCCCCCAGGTTTTGGCCGCTGGCTTAGATAAGCCATCCCCCCCTCAAGTGCTGAGCACAATTGGAGATGACAGATTTTTAGCTGAGTTCAGTAAAAAAGTCTTCCAATCTGGATTTGTATGGCGAGTAGTAAGAAATAAATGGCCTAATTTTGAACGGGTGTTTTTTGATTTTAATATTGAAAAAATTTTATTGATCCCCGATGAAATGCTCGAACAAAAAGCAACTGACCCAAGTATTATTCGAAATTATACAAAGGTCCGAACCATTCGTGACAACGCCATCATGATTGATTCTGTCGCTCGTGAGCATGGTAGCTTTGCCAAATTTGTAGCCGATTGGCCAAACGAAGATATTATCGGTTTGTGGGCTTATTTGAAAAAACATGGTGCAAGACTCGGTGGCAATACGGGTCCTTATGGTTTACGTACAATAGGTAAAGATACTTTTTTACTCAGCAATGACGTAGTGGGTTATTTTACTAAACGCAACATTATCTCTGGCTCAGCGCAATCAAAACGCAGCCTGACTGCCATTCAAGCTAGTTTTAATGAACTTCAACAACAAAGCGGTCGCTCTTTACAGGAATTAAGTATGATTATCTCTAAAAGTGTGGGCGATAATTATCAATAACCCTTAGTGACAGGTGAAAATTAGTGGCCTTTTAGTTCATAAGCTAAAAAAGAAGCGGCACTCACTCGGCACGATTTGACTTCAGATATCGCTAAGTTTAACAAACAGGATTAACCACAACCCTGAAAGTATTTAAAGCTCTGCACTTTTTACTGCTGATTTTTTATTTTTGTGGCTTCAGCTATTCTTAGAATCAAAAAGTCATCTCAAACAGCTGAATAAATTTTGTCAGAAATTGATATTTCCTGGGTAATTCGGAAAAGGGCTCCTATTTTTCTTAGCTATTTTTGAATGGGTTACGTCTAGCCACTCACATGATTTCTAACAAAAAACCTCTCAATTACGTAGTCAATAATATTCCATCATTCTTATCTGTTGGCGTGAGCGTTTATTCGGTAAACTAACCACACAATATTATCAAGGATTTCCCATGAGCGGCCCTGACACAACTGATACCCCTAGACCTATTCAGCCTTCAGAACCTACCACACACTTTGGTTTTAAGCAGGTAGAGTCCAGCCAAAAAGTAAATATGGTGAAAGAAGTGTTTCAATCGGTAGCAGCGAAGTACGACATTATGAATGACTTAATGTCTTTGGGTGTGCATCGTTTATGGAAACGTTACACCATTGATTGCAGCGGTGCGCGTGCTGGGCATAAAGTATTAGATTTAGCCGGTGGAACCGGAGATTTAACGGCCAAGTTTTCGCGTATTGTGGGTGAGTCGGGTCAGGTAGTGTTGGCCGATATTAATGATGCCATGTTGAAAGTAGGCCGCGCTAAATTACGTGATAAAGGTATAGTGGGCAATGTGGAATATGTGCAAGCTAATGCTGAAGCTTTACCCTTTCCTGATAATAGCTTTGATATTATCACCATAGCTTTTGGACTGAGGAACGTCACTGATAAAGACAAAGCCTTGGCATCCATGTATCGCGTGTTAAAGCCTGGCGGTCGTTTGTTGGTTTTAGAGTTTTCTAAACCCAGTAACGATATGCTGAACAAAGCTTACGATATGTATTCATTCCACTTACTGCCTAAAATTGGCCAACTTGTGGCCAATGACGCAGACAGTTACCAATATTTGGCTGAATCTATTCGTATGCATCCTGAGCAAGAAGTGCTTAAAACTATGATGGATACTGCAGGATTTGAGCAAACGACTTATCAAAATTTAACCGGTGGTATAGTCGCGTTACATAGAGGTTTTAAATTTTAATATGCCCTTTGCCCAATTAGTAGCATCAGGTATCGAGTTGGCAATGAATCAATTGCTTGAGCTCGATGATGATAGTCAACAGCGCTTGAAAAAATTATCCGGAAAGTCGTTGCAAGTGACAATTAAAGAACTGCCGTGGCCATTATTGTTTAGCTTTTCCGAGCAAATTGATGTGCGCTCTGTGATGATCTCGGAAAATGAATTCGACTCCTCCCCTGAAGCAGTAGATTGTTTGATTGAGTTAAATTTAGAGACGTTACCTAAGATCAAAGATAGCAGCCAACTCACTCAATTAATTCAACAAAAGCAGCTAAACCTTACTGGCGACATTTACGTGGCACAAACTTTTAGTGCATTACTCAAAGATTTGGATGTTGATTGGGAAGAGCAGCTGTCTCGTTACACAGGTGATGTAGTGGCTCACCAGACGTTTACAAGCATGAGAGCATTATTTGACACCGCTAAATCACAAATAGAACGAGGAGCAATTGAGCTTGGGGAACATTTAACCCAAAGTGATTCAATTGCGGTCAAACCTATCGAAATGGTAGAGTTTAGTCGAAATGTAACTGATCTTCGCAGTGCCACAGAACGTTTATCTGCCAGAATTGCTTCATTAGAACAAATGAAAAAAGTCGATACAGGAATAAAGCCCTAACGTGAGAATTCTACGCTTTTACCAAATCAACAAGGTGATGTTGCAACACGGATTAGATGAGCTTATTCCTGCCAAATGGTTACCTTGGTATGTAAAGTTTGGCCGGTTTGGATTTTTCTGGCTTCGCAACAAACACCCTGATAAATCCCAAGGCACCCGTATCAGGTTAGCATTGCAAACTTTGGGGCCTGTGTTTATCAAATTTGGTCAGATGTTGTCTACACGCAAAGATTTGCTACCACCAGATGTGGCAACCGAACTGTCTATCTTACAAGATCAAGTAGAACCATTTAACCCTGAGTCAGCAAAACAAATTGTTCGCGACGCCTTCGGTTTAACTGAACTCAGTGATTTGTTCAGTGAGTTTGAAGCGACCCCGTTAGCCTCTGCGTCTATTGCTCAAGTGCATGCCGCAAAGTTAAAAGATGGCAATCAAGATGTGATTGTTAAAGTTATTCGACCTAATATACAACATACCATCCAATCTGATATCGCACTTATGCGCACCGCAGCAGGTGCCTTGCAAAAGTTGTTACCCGATGGTAAACGTCTTCGTCCAGTAGAGGTAGTCGAGGAATATAAACGCACTATTATTGATGAATTAGACTTAACCCATGAAGCTGCCAATGGCATTCAGTTCAAGCGAAATTTTGAAAACTCAACAGCTCTATATGTGCCAACTATATACAGTGACTATAGCCATAAAAACGTCATGGTTATGGAACGAATTTACGGCACACCTATATCTGATATCAAGCAACTCGTTGCCCGTAACACCAACATGAAAAGATTGGCAGAGCGCGGTGTAGAGGTGTTTTTTACTCAGGTGTTTCGTGATAGTTTTTTCCATGCAGATATGCACCCTGGCAATATCTTCGTGTCTACTGTTAATCCTAATGACCCCCAATATATAACCATAGATTTTGGCATAGTCGGCACACTCAATAGCGAAGACAAACGTTATTTAGCCGAAAATTTTATCGCCTTTTTTAATCGTAATTATCGCAAAGTAGCACAATTACACGTCGACTCAGGCTGGGTACCATCGGATACCGACATCGACGATTTCGAAGCATCCATTCGCAAAGTATGCGAGCCTATTTTTCAAAAACCCTTAGCTGAAATTGAATTTAGTAACGTGTTGCTGCAACTATTTAATACCGCCAGACGTTTTAATATGGTGATACAACCACAGCTGGTACTCTTGCAGAAAACCTTGCTGTATATCGAAGGCTTAGGGCGTCAGTTATACCCACAGCTTGATTTATGGAAAACCGCAAAACCCTTTTTAGAGAATTGGATGAAAGAACAAATTGGCCTCAAGGCCATGTATCAAAAGATTTCAACTAATTTGCCTTATTGGTCTGAGAAATTACCAGAAATACCGGACTTAGTTTATGACACCTTAAAACAAGTTAAAACGTTACCTGAACAACAAAGGACACAATTCGAAACACAGCAAGAGCAATTTAAGCAACAACACACCAGCACTTTACTGATGATAATGGGCGCCACTTTTTTTATTATCGGTGCAATCTTACCTATATATCAAAATAATTGGTGGCCCAGTGTTTGTTTCGGTTTAATTGGGCTAGGTTGCTGGTTTTTTGCATTTAAAAATAAACGGAAATAAAGTCTGTCGATCATTGCAGGCTCATACTCTTTTTATCTAAACAACGTTAGAAATATTTTATCTGACAGCGGTGCTTACAATTTACCAAAAAAACCTTCTACTCGCAGGGCGATACCGTAAGAGGCAGAAAATCTCTCATCCCTCCTCCACAATATAAAAGGTTCAACTTCGTAAAATAGCCATTTACGTAGTGCATTTTTACGCCATCTTAAGCTTATCAAATATTCATCTAGACGATAATTTGGGCGGGTGAGTCCTTCAATATAAATTCCTGCTATTAATGCGTTTTTTTCATCAAATTGAGTAAGCTTTTGTAAGCTATGTTGCCAGAGCCAATCGTTGGTCCGGTCTCTGAAATAAAAATGATTATTCCATCTATATATTGATTGTTTGGTAGCGGTATAACCTAATTGCCAAGAAAAATCAGCTCCCAAGCCATCATCACTATACATATAAGCAGACGTTTCCCAGCGTAAAATGGTTTGATTAGTCAAAAGGTGGGAATTCCGATAACGACTTTTGAAAAACGGCTGCAACCGACGGCCCACCCCGATACGATGTGACAATCCACTCTCAGGACTACTTCTCCAGCGCAGAGCCAAACTAAAACGATTCTGCTCGACAAAGTCATCAACTCCCGAGGCTTGGATATCATTACCCGGCCTGTCATCGTCATAATCTGATAAAACCAAATCAACACGATTTTTCAAATTGGGCAATTTCACCCTTACTTTAAAGCGTACCTCATACTCATTTACATTGCGGCTTCTGGGCTCCCAACCTAACCGAATGCGCGCTTCACCATATGCTTCCTCACGAGCTTTAAATTCGTTTAAGGCAAAAAAATCATCAAACCATAAAGCGCTTGTGTTGACCGAAGATGCAATACTCTGGTGCATGGTATCTAACCATGCATATTCCTGCTGTGGCTCTTCAGCCTTAAGATTTGATAAAAAACCCATACTCAAAAAGAATAAAAGAAATATTTTCACACTTATCCTCCCGGCACAAACATCCCTAAACAGTGATTTGATGGGCAAACCATTGACGTTTCAGATTTTAGATTAACGCAATTAGTGATTAAAAAGTCAAACAGCCTAGATTTCGCTATCAAATCCAGTGACCTTTTTAATAAGCTAAGTATAATGAAAAACATACAGTCTCTAGGAGTATTTTATGTTTGGCATTAGCCCCATGCAGTTGTTGATTATTTTGGTTATCGTAGTATTGCTTTTTGGTACTAAAAAACTTCGCGGTTTAGGTGGAGATTTAGGCTCTGCGATGAAAGGGTTTAAGAAAGCCATGAGCGATGAGGATAAGGAAAAGGATTTGGATGCTGATTTCGTTACTAAAGAGACAGTCGAAGATAAAACCACTGAAAGTTCTGGAGATGCTGAAAATTCAAAAAGTACTGTTCAGCAAACCAAGAGTGAACACAAAGAGCATAATTAATGTTTGATATTGGCTTTTTCGAACTGTTAATTATTGCTGTATTAGGTCTAGTCGTTTTGGGACCTGAAAGGTTACCCGGGGCCATTCGATCGACTATGAAAACTGTGCGCAGTATCAAGGGCATGGCCAGCGGCTTTCGTCAAGAAGTCGAGCAACAGTTCAAAGTTCATGAATTACATGAAAATTTGAAGAAAGCCGAGCAAAAGGACCTTAAAAATCTATCTCCTGAGCTACAAAAATCTGTTGATGAACTTCGTGATGCAGCTAAGTCCGTTCAAAAACCCTATTCAAAAGAGTAACTAACATGGCTGATGCAAATAGCTTAATTGCTCATTTAATTGAGCTCAGAGGACGTGTATTAAAAGCCGTTGTTAGCGTTTTTATCGTATTTTTGTGCTTGGTTTATTTTGCACAAGACTTATACCACTGGTTGGCAACCCCATTGTTAGACACGCTACCAGAAAACGCACAGATGATTGCCACCGATGTAGCATCTCCCTTTTTTGCACCTTTCAAACTAACTATGGTGTTATCATTTTTTATTGCTATCCCAGTTGTACTTTACCAAATTTGGGGGTTTGTAGCGCCTGGGTTGTATAAAAACGAAAAGCGTTTGGTGGCTCCGTTGTTATTCTCGAGTACCTTATTATTTTATCTAGGTATGGCTTTTGCCTACTACGTGGTCTTTCCTTTAGCCTTTTCGTTTTTTACGAGTCTGGAGCTTGAAGGGGTAGTCATCAGCACTGACATCAGTAGTTATCTAAATTTTGTTCTTAAGATTTTCTTTGCATTTGGGCTGGCTTTTGAAATACCTGTGGCAGTAGTGCTGATGTGTTGGACGGGTTTTACAACACCAGATGCATTGAGAGCAAAACGCCCATATGTAATTGTAGGTGTATTTGTTGTAGGTATGCTACTGACTCCACCCGACATCATATCGCAAACGCTACTTGCCATACCCATGTGGATCTTATTTGAATTTGGCATTGTGTTTGGTGGCATTTACTCTCGAAAAAAAACAGAAATCGAACAACAGGATAAACTATGAATTATTTAAGTATATTTGGATTGTTATTAATACTGGCGAGCCCATTTGGTATAGCCAATACACTCTTAGATAAATTATCGTTATGCACTAAAAATAACGATGATATACAACGCTTAGCCTGCTACGACGCAGTGGTCGATAAAAATGTAAACATCCAACCCAAACAGCACAAGGTAAAACACCAACTTCCTTTGCAAGTCATCACAACCGAGCAAGCAGACAATGCTAATCAACAACAGGACAAGGTAAGACACCAAGCTTCTTTACCAGTTATCACTAACGAGCAAGAAGATAATACCAATCAACAACAGGCAGAATTTGGTCAAGAAAATAATCAGCGCTCAAAGAATTTCATCAATCAGATCCAAGCCACAATAAACAAGATCGAAAAAACACCTTACGGAAAGCTAGTGATTACCCTTAATAATCAGCAGGTATGGCGTCAAACAGATAGCACCCGTTTGAATTTACGAAAAAACAACGTAATTATTATCGAGCGTGGTGCGTTTGGCTCCTTTTTTATAAGTAAAGAAAACGCAAATAAGCGTATCCGTGCTAAACGAATGAGATAGGTTAATGACTTGGTCTGATATTGGTGTCAATTTTACTGACAAAAGACTGTTTTTTGAGCCAGTATTTAAACGCGCCTTAACCGCTGATGTTAGCCATATTATTATTACCGGTACTAATATAGATAAGAGCCAACAAGCCGTTCATTTAGCCCAACAATATCCCCACCATTTGTCTGCGACTATTGGTGTGCATCCCCACCACGCTAACGAGTTTAGTGATGAAACGCTAAATGAACTCCAAAATTTAGCTAATTCTAAATCTGTGGTGGCTATTGGCGAATGTGGTTTAGATTTCAATCGAAACTTTTCTACTCCAGACCAACAACTGTTTGCCTTTGAACAACAACTTAAATTAGCTTGTGAATTGGGCTTGCCTGTTTTTTTACATGAGCGCGATGCATTTAAAGCTCAAGTTGAATTATTAACAAAATATCGTAAAACACTAAAAGGTGGCGTAGTACATTGTTTTACCGGCGACATTGAACAGATGAATCGTTACTTAGAACTAGACTTGTATATTGGCATAACCGGTTGGGTCTGTGATCTTAAGCGTGGGCAAACATTACGCGAAGCAGTTAAATCACTTCCCCTAAATCGTATTTTATTGGAAACCGACGCCCCCTATTTACGCCCTAAGGGTTTACCCAATAACCACAAAGTGGACAATGGCAATAACGAACCTGCTTATCTGCCATTCGTAGCAAAGGAAGCAGCCAATTTGATGGGCACGGACTTAACCACATTAAAATTAGCGAGCCAAGCTAATACACAAGCACTATTTAAAATCCCAACCATGAGTGCTGGTCTAGCCGAATAAACCTTTTAGGGTCATCCTTAGCAAAAACTGGCTATTGTGGTTCTTCAGTATTTTTTGTACTGCAGTCATATTTACAACAGCTAATTTTTCTAGTCAAATACGCCCAAGCCATACTGTAGTGCCAGGCGTTGCTCACTTAGTGGATACTAAAAAACAGTATTCGATTGCTAGTATTCTCAGTGCCACAGATACTATTTGACAACAGCCAAGCCAAAATCTAACACGCTTAAGTCTCTCTGATGAGTTATATTGGTTTAAGTTTACCATCAATCACATATAACCAGCAGAACCAGATTCTTAGAAATTGAGCATGCACTATTGGACAGAGTTAATATTTGCTTTACACAGGACAAAAAAATATTAGTAGCGTATCAGGCTGGTGACACTTTGATTTTCTTGCAACGCACAATCAAACATGAAAATTTTATATTTCCAGTCCCAACAAGTGGGGATTCAATAGAAGTATACGTCAGCACTTATTCAAAAGGTCTAGTGGATCTTCCCGTACATATCTGGACGCAAAATGAATATTTAGAATTTACCAGTAAAAGTGGCTTAATCATGGGTGTATTTTTTGGTCTGATATTGGCAATAGGATTAATTAACCTATTTTTTTTTATCACAACGCGCACATCAATATTTTTGATTTACGCCGGTTATGTTATTTTCTTGGGCTTAACCTTGTTAGCACTTCAAGGCTTAGGCTATCACTATATTTGGCCTAACTCCCCCTGGCTACAGCAACATGCAGTGGGTATTTTTGGAAGTTTAGCCATGTATTTATCGATTTTATTTTGCGAAGATTTACTCAATGTCAGAGCGTTTAATACCAAGCTAAGTGCACTACTCAAAACAACAGCTTATATTTTTCTATTCGGCTTAATTATTAGTTTTTTTATACCTTTACCAGTTTTTATTAAAACATTTTTGCTGATGTTTTGTGCCAGTGGATTACTTATTCTGGTCGTGGCAATCTGGTTGTGGGTAAAAGGTCTAGCCATCGCTGGCTATTATACTTTTGCATGGTGCGTACTTTTCGTCTGCGCTCTTGCCGTTAGCCTAGACACACTAAATATCATGAATCTTAACATGCCTTCATCTTACTTATTGATGCTAGGTGCAAGCATAGAATCGGTGCTTTTAGCACTTATTCTGGCTATTAATCACAATCAACACCACCAAATGTTACTCAATACACAAGCAGCGTTATTGAACAGAGAGCGTCAAACCCTGAGTACACAAAAAAATATGTTAGCATTGCAAGTAGATGTTTCAAAAAAGCTTGAATATAAAATACAAGAGCGCACCTTAGAGTTAGAAGTGACTCTCCGTGAATTATCTGATAAAAATCGTGAACTACAAGAAAGAAACTCCCTAAATGCATTAACAGGGCTTCATAATCGTGACTATTTTGACAAGAAATATCAGGCAGAAATACGTAGAAGTCGACGTGAACAAACCCAATTATCTGTAGAGATGGTGGACATTGACTATATCAAAAATGTGAATGATCAATATGGTCATTTAGTCGGCGACGAATGTATTAAAACAGTTGCCCACACACTTAAAAAAGTCTTAAAAAGGCCCAGTGATGATGTAACTCGTTTTGGTGGCGAAGAATTCGCCCTGATTTTGCCTAACACAGACTTAAAAGGTGCTTTAGCCTTAGCTGAACAGCTTAGATCTGAAATACAAAAAACCACCATTCAAGCAGGAGAAATATCAGTCAATATTACTATTAGCGCAGGTATAGGTACCGCAATAGCCAAGTTAAGCCAACCTGAAGACAATATCTTAGCCTTGGCAGATAAACAATTATACGTCGCCAAAAATGCAGATCGAAATAATGTGCAAGGCCTCCATTTAGACTTCATCCAATAGCAGGATTAATCATGATTGAACAATTTCCCAATACACGTATGCGCAGATTACGCAAACAGGATTTCACCCGCAGGTTAGTTGCCGAAAACACACTAACCGTCAGTGATCTAATCTGCCCCATGTTTGTGTTAGAAGGTGTAAATCAAAAAGAATCCGTTTCCTCTATGCCCAGTGTAGAGCGTTTATCTATTGATTTGCTAGTCAAAGAGGCACATGAACTTGTAGAACTTGGCATTCCTGCTATTGCATTGTTTCCCGTGACACCCATGCAAGCCAAGACATTGTGTGCAAGCGAAGCTTATAATCCAGATGGCTTAGCGCAAAGAGCAGTTCGCGCCATCAAACAAGCGATACCTAATATTGCTGTTATCACAGACGTAGCACTCGACCCTTTTACCTCTCACGGCCAAGATGGCCTGATTGACGAGCAAGGTTATGTGTTAAACGATGAAACTATCGAGGTTTTAGTCAAACAAGCAATATCTCATGCACAAGCAGGCGCTGATATCGTTGCACCCTCTGATATGATGGATGGACGTGTCGGTGCACTTCGCCAAGCACTCGAAAGTCATGGCTTTATTAACACCTGTATCATGGCTTATTCGGCTAAATACGCTTCAAGCTATTATGGGCCATTTAGAGACGCAGTGGGATCGGCAGGTAATATTAAAGGTAGTAATAAGAAAAGTTACCAAATGGATCCTGCCAACTCGGACGAAGCTATGCGCGAAATTGCTTTGGACTTAAAAGAGGGTGCAGATATGGTGATGGTCAAACCCGGCATGCCTTATCTAGATATAGTCAGGCGCTGTAAAGACGAATTTAAAGTGCCCACTTTTGCCTACCAAGTCAGTGGCGAATACGCCATGCACAAAGCGGCGTTTGCTAATGGCTGGCTCAATGAAGATGAGGTAATTGTAGAATCTCTGATTGCTTTTAAGCGAGCTGGCGCAGATGGTATCTTGACTTATTTTGCAAAGCAGGCAGCCATACTGTTGAAACCAGACTAGAAGATCTTGGCTTCATAATTAAACAACAACCTCTTAATTTTTATCTGTTTTTGTTATTCTAAATCAACAAGGTAAATTTAAAAACACTCTAATGTCCAGCCTACTTTATGCTGTTGCCATTTTTCGTTGGCTAGCTCCGCATCAATCAATGGGTGTGATTTTAACCAGCCTTTAGGAAAAGTGAGTGTCCACTTTTCATCTGAAATAATTAGATTAAAATCTGCTAGCAAATTGTCTTTGCGGCGAATGGAGAGTAAGCATGATAAGCGTAATACTCTAACTAACACCAAAAGTGCTTGGCGTACCTCTGGATGGAAAGAGTCAAACAAACCGAGGTTAATTTCCTGTCTGTGACTTTGCACTAATGTTTTGATACCAGCACGTTGGTGTTGTGTATAACCCACCATGGGTAAATGACTAAGAATATAAGCGCCATGTTGATGGTGCAGTTTGTATTCGATATGCAAACCAGTCTCATGCAACATGGCAGATGCCATCAACATCGCTTCACACTCTACCTTGCCTAAGAACATCTGGTTTTGTACTTGATTAAACAGACTAAGCGCAATACCTTTGACGCGATAAGCGTGTTCAGGATCTATATGAAAACGTTCAATACATTGCTCGAGAGTTTGCAATCTTCGATCATTTTGCTGCATGTTATCTAACATGCCATAAATAAGGCCTTCGCGAAGCGCCCCACCTGATATATGCATTTCTTGGATATTTAATTGCTCAAAAAGGGCAATCAGTATAGCCAAGCCACTAGGAAAAATCGCTCGTCTTGATTCGATTAAACCATCTATTTGTAATAAATCTATGGTCACACAGTCAATGCATTGCTGTTTTAAATTACGCAGATAATCAATGCGTATAGAGTCACTGATCCCTTGTGTCACCAAAATTTCAGTAATAGCTTGGGGAGTACCTGATGCGCCTAAACATTGCTGCCAGTCAAAACTAATAAAATCATTTATCACTGGCTCTAATAAAGACTTGGCTTCATTAATCGCAAGCTCAAAACTCTGCTCCGATATATTACCATCAGTAAAAAACCGCTCCTTAAACGTCACACATCCCATATTCATACTAACTAAATGAATTGGGGTCATATCATTGCCAACAATCACTTCTGTACTTGCGCCGCCAATATCAATAACCAAAGAATTGCCTTGATTAGCCGAGGTGTAAGCCACACCCAAATATATTTGCCTAGCCTCCTCCTCACCATCAATCACATTCAATTTATGTTTGAGAATTTTTTCAGCTGTTTTTATAAATACGTCAGCGTTAGCTGCCAAACGTAAAGTAGCAGTGCCAACGATTTTTATATTTGAAAGAGGAATATCCTGTAAACGTTCGGCAAATGTTTCAAGGCACTGCCATCCTCTCTCGAGGCTAGATTGGTCTAACAGCATATTTTCATCTAGCCCAGCGGCAAGACGCACTTTTTGCTTCACCTTACCAATAATATGCACACTACCAGCCACAACCCGAACAATGACCATATGAAAACTGTTGGAGCCTAGATCTACAGCTGCATACAATTGCTCAGGCTGAGCGAAGGGGGCAATGACTTCGATGTTATTATTCATCTATTCCGATTAGGGCGTGGACTTGAAGGACGATTTTGGTGACTCCTACCACTTTGCATACGCTTTTTAAAACGTGGTTTAGGTGGGGTGATGTCACGCATTAAATCATTTGGGTTGTAATCTGTCACTGGTATTGAGTGTTGAACATACTCCTCAATCGCCGGTAAGTTTAGGGCGTATTTTTCGCAAGCAAAACTAATAGAGCTGCCACTTTCACCAGCACGACCCGTTCTACCTATACGGTGCACATAATCTTCTGCATCGTCTGGTAAGTCGTAGTTAAAGACATGACTTACCATAGGAATATGTAAACCACGAGCTGCAACATCTGTAGCGACTAATACATCAAGCACACCACTGGTGAAATTCTCTAGTATTTTTAGGCGTTTATTCTGAGGTACATCACCGCTTAACAAACCCACCCTATGCTTGTCAGCTTCTAACCAATCAGAAATTCTTTCACAGCCATGTTTAGTGTTCGCAAACACTATAGCTTTGTCTGGCCATTCTTCTTCCATCAAAGTGAGTAGAAGGTATGGTTTGTCTTCATCTGACGGGTAAAATAGTTCTTCTTTTACCCGTTCAGCAGTTTTTCTTTCTGGCTCAATCTGAACATGAGTAGGATTATCCATGTGATCATAAGCCAACTCTTGAACGCGGTAGGACAAGGTAGCAGAAAATAGCATACTCAAACGTTCAGTAGGTTTGGGCATTCTGTTAAATAAATAACGAATATCCTTGATAAAACCAAGGTCGAACATACGGTCAGCTTCGTCTAATACCGCAACCTGAATAGCGGCTAATGAAAAGATATTTTGTTTATAGTAATCGATAATACGACCCGTGGTGCCGATAATAATATCTACACCACCTTGCAATTTCTCCCGTTGACTTTGATAGCCCTCGCCCCCATAAATTAAACCAAGTGATAAACCTGTGTGCTGGCTAAGTAGTTCTGCATCGTTAAAAATTTGCACAGCTAACTCACGGGTGGGCGCCATAATGATTGCCCTAGGTTGACGTTTTGAGTCTTGAGGGTTGGTCAACAAATAGTGGAAAGTGGCCACCAAAAATGCAATGGTTTTACCTGTTCCCGTTTGCGCTTGACCGGCAAGATCATTACCTTCAAGTAAGGGCGGCAAACTCAACGCTTGAATAGGTGTGCAAAGGTTGAAATTGGCCTCAGACAACGCATATACAACCTGCTGTTGAATAGGTAAGTCTGAAAATTTTGTATCGGTTAAATGTGTAGTTGGCATAGCTTATAGCTTATCATTGCTTGCATTAAAAACCAGTTTCTATATAACAATCATAACCACGCTGAGTCATGTCAGCGAGAGAAAAATTACGGAGAAAATAATGAGCGACAAAATCATCCAGTTATCTGATGACAGTTTCGAGGCTGATGTTATCAATGCAGCTGGTCCTGTGTTAGTTGATTTTTGGGCAGAATGGTGTGGTCCATGTAAAATGATCGCACCTATACTGCATGAAGTGGCTGACGAATTTGACGGCAAAGTAACAGTTGGCAAGCTGAATGTCGATGAAAATAACGAAACGCCGCCTAAGTATGGCATAAGAGGTATACCTACTTTATTACTATTTAAAGGCGGTAACGTAGCAGCAACGAAAGTAGGCGCGTTATCAAAAGCCCAACTTTTAGAGTTTTTGCACGAAAATATTTAATATTTATTATCATAAATAATTAAATATATAAGCTCAGCACTTGCTGAGCTTTTTGTAGTTGCTAAACCATCAACTTGCCTGAAGAGCCTATTCCTATTGTAAACAAATTGTTACTTATGTTTTTGACAAGGGCCTAGACCGCAGGCAGAAATATTCAGGATGGCGTTAAATCGTCTGACAAGTAGACAATTCACTGGACTCAGGAATTATTTGGTGCTAAATTTTATATGTTAAAAACCTGAACACACCCACACTTCGCTCAAATCAGAGATGTACTTTAGTAATTACCTTTGAATCAATCAATCAAACTGGCTTTTAAGACAAGCTTTTAGCATAAAGACCCACCAATTATGAATCTTACCGAACTCAAAAATAAACCTATCAGTGAACTGGTTAGCCTAGCCGAAGACATGAAGCTAGAAAACATGGCTCGCGCACGCAAACAAGACATTATTTTTTCTATCCTTAAATCTCACGCTAAAAGCGGTGAAGATATTTTTGGTGATGGCGTACTAGAAATTCTTCAAGATGGTTTTGGATTCTTGCGTTCCAACGATTCTTCATACTTGGCAGGTCCAGACGACATTTATGTCTCGCCTAGCCAAATCAGGCGCTTCAACTTGCGAACTGGCGATACGATTTCAGGCAAAATACGTCCTCCAAAAGATACCGAACGTTATTTCGCATTATTAAAAATAAGTGAGGTCAATTATGACCGCCCTGAAAATGCACGTAATAAAATATTATTTGAAAACTTAACGCCATTACACGCTAATGAACGTTTAATCATGGAACGTGGTAATGGTAGTAGTGAAGATATTACTGCACGAGTTTTAGATTTAGCCTCCCCCATTGGCCGCGGTCAACGTGGCTTAATAGTTGCACCACCCAAGGCAGGTAAAACATTACTGTTACAAAATATCGCACAATCTATTGCTGCTAACCACCCAGAATGTCTTTTGATGGTCCTGTTGATTGATGAGCGACCAGAAGAAGTGACCGAAATGCAACGCCTGGTGCGTGGTGAGGTCATAGCGTCTACGTTTGATGAGCCGGCGAGTCGCCACGTACAAGTTGCTGAAATGGTAATCGAAAAAGCCAAACGTTTAGTTGAACACAAAAAAGACGTGGTCATTTTACTCGATTCAATTACCCGCTTAGCTCGAGCCTATAACACAGTGATACCTTCATCAGGTAAAGTATTAACCGGTGGTGTAGATGCCAACGCATTGCATAAACCTAAACGTTTCTTTGGTGCCGCACGTAACATCGAAGAAGGTGGTAGCTTAACAATCATTGCCACAGCATTGATTGATACTGGCTCTAAAATGGATGAGGTTATTTACGAAGAATTTAAAGGTACAGGTAATATGGAATTACACCTGAACCGTAAAATTGCTGAAAAACGCGTATTCCCTGCGATCGACTACAATCGTTCTGGTACTCGTCGTGAAGAGTTATTAACGACACCAGACGAATTGCAAAAAATGTGGATATTACGCAAAATAGTGCATGAAATGTCAGAAATAGACGCGATGGAATTTCTTATCGGTAAGTTGTCTATGACTAAAACAAACAATGAATTTTTTACTGCTATGCGCAAACAAAGAAGCTAATATTTTTGTTAAGTGACAACAATCCGCTTCAGGAAACTGCAAGCGGATTTTTTTATGGCTTTTTAGGAATATCTTGTAATAATTATTCTTAATGTTTGACAAGCGGATTTGCTTTTAACATATTAGATATTCATTCACTTACAGTCGATTATCAATGAAACAGTTAATACCCGTCTTATTAATATTCTTAATTTTCACGCCTAAAATATCGGCCACCTCGAACGTAGAGCAAATGGTTAAGAATATAGAACCTCAGGTGATTAAGTGGCGACATCATTTACACCAAAATCCAGAACTATCTAACCGCGAATTTGAAACGGCAAAGTATATTACTAAACACCTGCAAAACCTTGGATTAGAAGTACAAACAGGCGTTGCTATAACTGGGGTGGTAGCAGTACTTGATAGTGGCAAACCAGGGCCGGTAGTGGCGCTTCGTGCCGATATAGATGGACTACCTGTACTAGAACAAAATAATTTACCCTGGAAATCGACTAAACGTGGTGAGCTTGAGGGTAACGACGTGCCAGTCATGCATGCCTGTGGACATGATACCCACATCGCTATGCTAATGGGTGCTGCAGAAATTTTAGTGAACATGAAGAGTGAACTTCGCGGTAAAGTGAAGTTTATATTTCAACCCGCCGAAGAAGGGGCGCCTAGAGGCGAAAAAGGTGGTGCTGAACTGATGATTGAAGAGGGTGTTCTCAATAACCCAACCGTAGATGTGATTTTCGGGTTACATATTAGTGCTGATACCGACGTAGGCAAAATACGTTACAAAGAAGGTGGCACAATGGCTGCGGTTGACCCGTTCAAAATTGTCATAAAGGGGAAACAAGCCCACGGCGCTTATCCTTGGCTAAGCGTGGATCCTATTACTACAGCCGCGCAAGTTATTATGAGTTTACAAACCATAGTCAGCCGTGAAATTAAACTCATTGATGAAGCCGCCGTGGTTACAATAGGCTCTATTCATGGTGGTAACCGCTCAAATATTATCCCCAGTGAAGTTGAATTAGTAGGTACCATTCGTACCTTAAATAAAGCGGCCCGTGAACACATGTATGAAGCGGTTCCCAGAAAGGTTAAAGGTATTGCTGACAGTATGCGTGCTGAAGTTGAAGTAACTTTGCCTTTGGATTACAACTACCCCATCACCTACAACGATCCTGAACTAACTGAAAAAATGGTCCCTACACTGATTAGAAGTGCTGGCCGTGAGAATGTTATTTATAGCAAACCCGTGACGGGCGCAGAAGACTTTTCGTTTTTTCAAGAAAAAATACCAGGGCTATATATGTGGATTGGCGGTAAGCCCTTAGATATATCCGAAGCCGATGCCCCAGCCCACCACACGCCAGAATTTTATGTCGACGATTCAGGTATGAAAACAGGCGTAAAATTACTAACAGACTTAACATTGGATTACATGAAACTGCACTAAAACAGGCCCTCCAATAGACGTTAGCAAAACTACCATTAGGGTGGTTTCTATGCTGCAAGCTATAAGCTACAATATGTGTCCAAAATTTTAGGGGATTGATTTACCCTAAATCATAAAATGTGATTTAAGAGAGAAAGTTATGCCAAACGTGGCAATAGTAATGGGCTCCAAGTCTGACTGGCCTACCATGCAAAACGCAGCGCTCATGTTAGAAAAGCTTGGCGTGAGTTATACGGCCAAAGTTGTCTCAGCACATCGCACCCCGAATCTGCTCACAGATTTTGCCGAAAAAGCAGCTGAACAAGGGTACCAGGTCATTATTGGCGGTGCAGGGGGAGCAGCGCACTTGCCCGGTATGATCGCAGCACATACTACTTTACCTGTATTTGGTGTACCTGTTCGCTCAAGTCAATTGAACGGTATTGATTCTTTACTATCTATCGTGCAAATGCCCAAAGGAGTAGCAGTAGGCACTTTAGCGATTGGTGAAGCCGGTGCTGCCAATGCTGGATTGTTAGCAGCACAGGTAATCGCCTTGCAAAATCCAGATGTGCAACAAGCAATCAAAGACTTTCGAGCAGAACAAACCGCCACTGTAATTGCACAAGACGAATTAGTCCTTCCCTCTTTATGATAAAAACTGACATGAGATTGTGTAAATGAGCATATTAGTTCTTGGTTCAGGGCAGTTAGCCAGAATGATGGCTTTGGCTGGTTATCCACTTGGAATAAGTGTTCAGGCAGTAGATGTAGCGGATAATAAAATTGTCGATCCGGTGAGTAAACAAATAATCAATAACTCACTTGAACGGATGATTGAAGAAGTGAACGCCATCACTGTTGAATTTGAACATATTCCTGAAAATTTACTCGAGTTAGTCCATGGTAGTGGCAAACTCAAACCCAGTGTAGAGGCAATTTTGACGGGGGCTGATAGAGTTCGCGAGAAAAAATTACTCGAAAAACTGGCTATCACCAACTGCCCGTTTGAAGTCGTTACCGATGTTGAACAATTAGAGGCGGCTGTTGAAAAGCTTGGCGAAAAGTTAATTATCAAAGCAAGCAGAGATGGCTATGATGGTTATGGCCAATGGCGTTTACAAAATAAAAACGAATTGCCTGAACTGAAACAGCAGTTGTCCAAGTTAGACTTACATAAAGTTCCTTTGGTGGTTGAGAAAATGCTCAGTTTTGATCGCGAACTTTCATTGGTAGCAGTTCGAAGCAATAAGGGCGAAATTGCCTATTATCCACTTGCAGAAAACTTACATCATCATGGTCAATTGCATGTTTCTATTGCTCCTGCTCTGCAAGTTGACCATGCACTTAACCAACAAGCACAAGATATCTTCAACAAACTAGCAGTATCACTAGATTACGTTGGTGTGTTGGCAGTTGAATTTTTCCAAATTGGAGAACAACTATTGGTTAATGAAATAGCACCACGAGTCCATAATTCTGGGCATTGGACAATGCAAGGTGCAGATACTTGCCAGTTTGAAAACCATCTTAGAGCAGTGAGGGGGTTACCATTAGGCTCAACGAAAGTCACATCACCTACCGCCATGATAAACATCATAGGTTGCAAAGATTTTGCAAGGGACATGCTGAGTATTCCCGGCTGCCATCTTCACTGGTACGGTAAAACCCCTCGCAAAAAGCGTAAGATGGGGCACTTCAACTTATGTGCAGATAACTATGCTGAACTAGGGAAAACAATGCAGGCTTTGTCTGAGTACGTACCGATTGAATATTTTCCAATGCTAAAAGATGAAGCAGCCAGATTGCTGAAACTTTAAACGACCTTTTGAAAAATATTTTTATTTGATTGACAACATATTAATTATGAATAAAATAGCTTTTCTTTTTGGGATAAGCTGCAACAAAGCAGACTACCAACATTCCAAAATTAGCGTCACCTTGTAACATTTTCCTGTGTGCCGACTTAGCTCAGTTGGTAGAGCAACTGACTTGTAATCAGTAGGTCACCAGTTCGACTCCGGTAGTCGGCACCACTTTCCTAATAAAATTCATCGAAAAAATTACAGAACGTAGCGAATTCTGATTTTTAAGGTGACGTTTGCGCAACCTACCGATAGACGAAGCTTAAAGCTTAAATACCAACTCAAAAAATGAAATAAGCAGCCAAACCTCACATCTCGACTCCGATAGTCGCCACTATTTACCCTATGTATTCAGTCCGACTGTTTTGGTTTTAGAAATTAACAATACTCCTGCTAATCATTTAACATACGTACTTCGTGTTGAGGGAATGGGATTTTCACATTATTTTCGTTGAGAGCGGCATAAATTGCAGCGTTCAACTTGAAGCGTAATTGGTGAAATCTGGAAGTAGGCAACCAGGCTCGAACCGAGAGATTAACACTACTGGCACCAAAGCTACCTATACCGACTTGTAATTTCTGCTCGGTTTTTGGCACACCTTCTTCATCTAACGGCATCTGAATATCTTGTAATTCTTCAATTTTAGCTAAAGCTTGCATGATGACCAGGATGGCTCTCGGTGCATCTTCGCTGTAGGCAATACCGATGCTTATTTCTGCCAGCATGTTGGAGTAAGAATTGTGGATGATCTCACCAACTATATGCCGGTTTGGGATTGTTATTTCTGTACCGTCTTCGTCTATCAACATTGTGTAAGCAAGTTGAACTTTTTTCACTAAACCGGTCACTTTTTGCACTTCGATAGTATCACCGACTATGAAAGGGCGAGCGATAATAATATTGAGACCCGCCGCATAATTAGCCAACAGCCCTTGCATAGCTAATCCAGCACCAAGTGATAGCGCTCCAATCGCTGCCACAAAGGGAGTGACACTAATGCCTAATTTACCTAGTGCGATAATACCAATCAAAACCACAATGATAATTTTGATGGTAGAGGCGATAAAGCTTGAAAGTGTGACATCTAGCTTCTTTTTAAGGCATAAACGTTCAACCATTTTGCTTACTTTACCAGCCACGAGTATACCCACCAGCATAATGAGCAAAGCACCAATTATCTGGAAGCTATAACCTACGAAAAACTCTACCACCATTTGATAAATCGCATTCACTTGCTCTAATTCCTGACTGATACTATCAACCACATCAAAGTCTTGTAAACTCGACGGTTCAACTTCAGACGTAGTTGTACTTGTGTCGGTTACGTTTCCAGCCTGCTCAATTAGTGCGTTGTTTGATTCTTTTAAGTGCGTTATAGGCTTTTCTATTAATTCAGTTGTAGCAGGTGATGTGTTTGCTGAGGCGTAGTCGGCCATATCAAGGTCTCGTGGTTGTTTGAGTGGCTAAAATTGATGTTTGTATAACTATATCTATCTAAAGGTTACCAGAAAGTTTTGGTACAAGCTTTGTTTTGACAAATAGCTAAGCCTCATAGTAATTCAACTCCGATGGCAAAAACCAAACATCCATTTTTGTAAGCTAGCACTTTCGTTAAATCTGTAGCACCTTGATGACCAAAATATTTTACATTTAAGGGAGTGGATACATACTTGGTTGGATCTTTGGAAGGTAAATCAGTACTTAAGTTTCCGCATTCAATTGATAATGCAAATCACATGCCACCTTGTTTTACACCGTTACTGGGTAGTGGTATTTTTTTGATTTAGCGAGGTTTAAGCCCCTTTAAATGATACTTTAGCTTTTTCCTTGCCACGTATTTTTTGATGGTTAGTATAATTTTTACATTGTCGCAGCATATACTCGCTACCTACTGCGGTGCTGAAGTATTTTTTAAATTCAGTGGCATGAATGAACCACTGTTTATTGTTGATACCTCAACGTTCAAGAATGGGACTGTGATGAACGTCAAAATATCCTGCTTTATCTTCTCGAATACACCTTCCAGCTGAGTCAACCAATTCAAAATAATCTATTAGGCTGTAAGCAATTTACAGCACCTTGCTGACAAATATCTCTGATGATAGTAGCATAAAATAGGATTTTCGAAGAATTTCGAACAAGGAAGAGTTCGAACTTTGTATGATAAGTCACAGCATTTTTCGTTAGTGCTATCTAAACAAATTTGTCCTCAATAACTTTTACTTTTTAACCCCAGACACCCTCGCCCACTCCCCATCAATAGCAATAGGTTGCATATCAAATACATCGCTATACAAAGCGTTAATTTCTTCTGCTTGTTTATCCAAAATACCTGACAACACTAACTTACCACCGGGTTTGCAATAGGCACTGATAACCGACTTTAACTCCCTTAATGGACCTGCGAGAATATTGGCTAACACCACATCAGCTTGTAACTTAGGTTGATATTGTGGCAGATATAATTCTATTTTTTCGCCTACATAGTTGCGATTTGCATTGTCTTGACTGGCGAGTAACGCTTGGGGGTCGATATCAATGCCTACCACACGCTTGGCGCCTAATTTCAGTGCTGCTATACCCAATATGCCTGAGCCACAACCAAAATCCACTACTGTTGCCTGAGACAGTTCTAAACTGTCTAACCACTTTAGACACAAACTGGTGGTGGGGTGTGTACCAGTACCAAAAGCTAATCCGGGATCGAGCATCACAATCACTGCATTTGGATCCGGCACATCACGCCAGCTGGGGCAAATCCATAAACGCTCGCCAAATTGCATAGGATGAAAATTTACCATCCATTCTCGTTCCCAATCTTTGTCTTCTAATTGGTCTAATTTGTGATTGAAGTTTTTGCCTAATAATTTGGATTTGCTAAGCTGGCTGACTACCCGAGACATATCATATTGTGCGTCATACAATCCCACTACTTGTGTGTCTGGCCAGAGCATCACTTCACCAGGTTTAGGTTCATACATAGGTGTGTCTTTAGCATCCACAAAAGTCACAGCTTGGGCACCATTGGCTGATAACATTTCGCCAATTTGCTCAGCATAATCTGCTTGGCTATTTATTTTTAGTTGGATCCAAGGCATAAACAAACTCAATATTATAAATTTTAAATAGTATAACATTAGAAAAAGAGCAGGTAACCGCAGCTATGCTACAGACATAAAAAAAGAGCTATAAACGCTCTTTTTAAACTTAATGGTTGTTCTTACAAAAAGTTAGTGTCCACCCATACCTAATTTTTTCTCTAGGTAATGAATATTAGCGCCACCAGCAGCGAAGACCTCATCGGCCATGATACTTTTGTGCAGTTCAACATTGGTTTTAATTCCACCGATGACCAGCTCGTCTAATGCATGGCGCATTCGAACAATAGCCACTTCTCTGGTCTCACCATAAGTGATTAATTTACCAATCATTGAATCGTAGTAAGGTGGCACTACGTAATCTGTGTAGATATGCGAATCCCACCTGACACCCAAACCACCTGGTGAATGAAACTTGGTAATTTTACCCGGGCTTGGAATAAAAGTTTTTGAATCTTCGGCATTGATACGACATTCGATCGCATGGCCTTTCACCTTTATCTGCTCTTGAGTCATAGACAACTTTTGACCGGCCGCAACTCTCAGTTGCTCTTTAATTAAATCAACACCTGTGATCATTTCTGATACTGGGTGTTCAACCTGAATACGAGTATTCATTTCAATGAAATAAAACTCATTATTTTCAAACAAGAACTCAAAGGTACCTGCACCACGATAGTTGATATCAATGCAGGCTTGGCAACATCTAGCGCCAATAGCCGCTCGCATTTCTGGTGTAATACCGGGAGCAGGAGCTTCTTCCACTACTTTTTGATGACGACGTTGCATAGAACAATCACGTTCACCTAAGTGAATGGCACTACCTTGGCCATCAGCCAGTATTTGAATTTCAACATGACGAGGATTTTCAAGAAATTTTTCCATGTATACAACATCATTATTAAAGGCCGCACCGGCTTCACTTTTAGTCATGGCAATGGATGAAATAAGTTCACCTTCACTTCGTACCACGCGCATGCCACGACCACCGCCGCCACCTGCTGCTTTAATAATAATGGGGTATCCAATACCTGCGGCAAGCTGTTTATTTCGAGCATCGTTTTCGCCCAAAGGTCCATCAGAACCTGGGACACAAGGCACGCCAGCACTTTTCATCGCTCTAATTGCAGAGACCTTATCTCCCATTAAGTTAATGGTTTGGGCAGTTGGACCAATAAAGGTAAAGCCACTTTTTTCAACGGCTTCTGCAAAACCCGCATTTTCGGCTAAAAATCCATAACCAGGATGAATGGCATCTGCGTCTGTTATTTCAGCAGCGGCGATAATACGAGGAATATTAAGATAGCTCTCTGTGGCTGACGCTTTGCCGATACAAATCGTTTCGTCAGCTAACAATACGTGTTTCAGAGACTCGTCGGCAGTCGAATGCACCGCCACAGTCTTAATGCCTAACTCTTTACAGGCACGCAAAATTCGCAGGGCGATTTCGCCGCGGTTTGCAATAAGGACTTTTTTTAACATTGTCATAAACCTTTTATTCAATCACAAACATAGGTTGGTCGAATTCAACTGGCTCTTGATTTTCCACTAAAATTTGTTTGATGACACCGGCCTTATCAGACTCGATTTGATTCATCATTTTCATCGCTTCGATAATACAAAGCGTATCGCCTACATTCACTTTTTGACCTATTTCAGCAAAGGATTTAACGCCGGGAGAGGAAGAACGATAAAAAGTACCCACCATAGGAGAGCACATAATGTGGCCGCTGATTGCTGGTGCAGCTTCAGGAATCGTTTCAACAGGTGCAGCTTGTGCAACAGGAGCTAATTGTGGCTGTGGAGCATATTGCATCGGAGTTACCTGAGCAGCTGCGCCGCCACGATGAATACGTACTGATTCTTCGCCTTCAGTGATTTCTAATTCAGATATGCCAGACTCTTCAACTAGCTCTATCAATTTCTTAATTTTACGTATGTCCATTTTTTTCTCTCTAATTAGTTAACCAGCAAGCAAATTTTTGCGGATGTTTATTTAGTTAAATATTGTTTGGCCGCCGCTAAAGCGAATTCATACCCTTGAGCACCTAATCCACAAATGACCCCTTGGGCAATGTCGGATAAATAAGAATGCTGCCTAAACGCTTCTCTGGCATGTACATTAGATAAGTGTACTTCGATAAAAGGTATAGACACGCTCAAAAGCGCATCTCTCAAAGCAACACTCGTATGCGTAAATGCACCGGGGTTGATGATGATAAAGTCTGAATTTTCAAAAGCTCTATGGATAGCATCAATTAACTCGTGTTCAGCATTTGACTGCACATGAGTAAAATCCAAACCTATGGAGTTGGCATAAATGCTTAGCTTACTCACAATTTGTTGTAGGCTTTGGTAGCCATACGTTTCTGGCTCACGTTTGCCCAACATGTTTAGATTTGGGCCATTAATTACTAATACTTTCACTGTGTCGCCATTTTAATCAGTAATGATTTTGTTGTGCATGTAAGCAAATGAACAGCCTTATTTCAAAATCAATTTAGTACATTAAATGCACATTAATCTAAATTATAACTCTATTATAGAGAGCAAATAGAAATTAACAGCAAAATACTGGTCTTATCAGCGAAGATTGCTGCAAAGTTAATGAATATTATGCTTTTATTGGGACTTTTTTCTACTTAATCGGAGTGTTTTTTAATTTGAACTATATCGCCCATATCCATATAGGCATCCACACCCAAACCAGCTTGTTAGGAAATTTTCTTGGGGACTTTATTAAAGGTAGTCAACTGCAGCACTTACCTTTTGAGATTGAGCAGGGTATCCGTTTACATCGCAGCATTGACGTATTCACGGATTCACATCCACTCGTGATTGAATTAAGGCGATATTTCCCCAGAGATATTCGCAGGATGGCGGGGGTGATCATCGATATCTATTTTGATTACTTACTGATGCAAACTTGGAAACGTTACTCTGGCACTCATTTTAATACTGTCTTTGCTGATTTTTACCAGCAACTTGAACAATTTTCATTACCCGATAATACCCATTTTCAAAAAGTGGCTGAAGGTATCAAAAAACATCAATGGTTAAATGAGTATTGAAACCTGTTTCCGAGCATTTGTCAGCATTGAGAACCGATTAAAGCATAAAGTGGTGTTTGCTAAAAAAGCTCAGCTTTTTTTGCTTCAATATGGCGATCAGCTTGAGTCTAGCTTTCAACAGTTCTATCCTGAGTGTTTAGATCATGGGCTGAAATTTGTTCGGTCGTATCATCTGTCACAATAATTGCGAGAAATAAGTATGGCCGTACACGAAATTCATCACCCGTTAATTCAACATAAAATAGGCCTAATGCGTGAGACAGGTATTAGTAGCAAAGATTTTAGAGAATTAGCGAGCGAGGTCGGAAACCTTTTAACCTATGAAGCCACCAGAGAGCTAAAAGTTGAAGTTGTTGAAACCACAGCTTGGAATGGTAAAAAAGTTAATATACAAAAGATCAAAGGTAAAAAGATAACAATAGTACCTATCTTACGTGCAGGTTTAGGTATGTTAGACGGTGTCTTAAGGCTTATCCCTAATGCAAAAATCAGTGTGGTAGGTTTGTACCGTGATGAAAAAACCCTGCTACCAGTAGCCTACTTCGATAAAGTAGTAAAAGATGCAGAAAAGCGTACTGCATTAATTGTAGATCCCATGTTAGCAACAGGTGGCACTCTTATTGCCACTATCGATTTACTCAAGCAAAAAGGCTGCAAACATATTATGGGGCTATTTCTAGTTGCGGCTCCAGAAGGTTTAGAGGCCGTTCAAGCTGCGCACCCAGATGTTGAAATTTATACCGCTGCAATAGATGAAAGACTTAATGAACATGGTTACATATTGCCAGGGCTTGGTGATGCAGGTGATAAGATTTTTGGAACGCGTTAAGTCTATACATATTACGTGTCGCTTTGTGAAATGAAAAATATGTTAATTTTTACCTCAGCGCATTTTATTTAAATGTAGATAAAAGCTTTGTTGATGATATAGGTAAAAATCAAAATAATGAAGCCATTATCCTTAAAACGCTAAGTATAGCTAAACAATTGAAAATGAACTGCGTAGCTGAAGATATCGAAACTATTGAACAAGTCAAATTTTTAAAAAAATAAATGTTGGCATTTATAAATGCTATTCCTTTTCTGAACCTGTTCCGACAGAAAAGATTCCAGCAATATTAGAAAATCTTAGTAAGTTTAGGCGTAATCCTTAGTCTTCATTCAAACACAAAAGGTAATGATTGATACTTACCAAAGGGTTTTGCGTGATAAACTGCAAAATGTAAATGTGGTAATGAAGAAAATCCTGTATTACCTGAGTAACCTATTATTTGACCTGCTATAACGTGCTCACCTTGGATCACGGCAACGTCATTTTTTCTCAGATGATAATACTCACCAGTGGTGTCATCACTATGCAAAATCACTAAGTAGTTAGCATATTTAGCGTATTTGCGACTAGCACCTCCACGCGTTTGATGTTCAACCAAATCAATCACTATACCTGACCTGGCCGCATGTATGGGTGTTCCTATGGGCATAGCAAAGTCTACAGCATACTGAGACGCATCACTATGGCTATACCCGCCACCAAAACCTTGCACTATGGGAAAATAATCACCGTCAGCATAAGGATATTGATAAACAATATCCTCTTGATGCAGCGCTAGCATATTACCTGGCGTCCAATAAAAAGCTTCGCCATACCAAATTTTTTGGTATATGTTGATGGGTTGTAATTCAAGCACTTTAACTCGTTGATGCCCCTGAAGCACTCGGCTAAATATGTGCTGAGGTAGGTTTGTGGTTGCCGTTTTTAAGTTACGGGTGTTCACTTCTAAGGTGACGGTCACCACAAAAGGTTTTTGATTGTAGAGCCAATAACTAACCTGCTTGTTTTTCTCAATTTTCTCAACACATGCCCAATTATCCATGCAGTAATTATCTGAGCTCGCTAGAGAACTACAAGTAACCAGCACACAAGATATGATTGTAAAAATAGATACAAAAAGCTTTCGTATAAAATACCGAGTAGAAGGACAAAACACCGTTACTTAGCAAAAAGGCTGTTTACATGCTCAGCAAAAGGCGCAGCACGCATAAAACCTGTCACCCTGGCAGTCTCGAGCTCTTGTCCTTGGGCATCAAAGAACATAATAGTAGGCAGGCCAAGAACAGAAAAGCGTTCTTGAAACGCAAGGTTAGCATCACTGCTATCGGTAAGGTCAATCTGCATCAATACACTGTGTCTTAATTCTTTGACTACGTTTGCATCTGAGAAAGTGTATTTTTCAAATTCTTTGCAGGCCACGCACCAATCTGCATAGAGGTCTAACATTACGGTTTGACCATCAGCGCTGGCCTCTGCTATTGCCTGATTGAACTCTTCGATATTACTGATCTTAAGAAACTCTGGGTGAGCTATTGCGATATCGTTTGATTGCCCCTGCACGTTACTGTGACCTATCCCACTAAATGTCTGATAACCATATCCAACTGAAACAAATAATCCAATGAAGATTAAAAACATGCGGAGACCTTTGAAAAAAGATACGGGGGTATTTTGGTTCATCACATAAAAGTAGGTAAATGTTATCAAACCAAGTAACGCCCAAGCAATATCAGTAGCAAAATGTGTGACTAAACGCTCAACAAACATAATGGCAACGGCTAACATCATAAAACCAAAAGTGACTTTAACAACGTTCATCCAATTACCTGCTTTGGGCAACAATTTTCCACCGGTAATGCCAAATAAAATCAATGGGATACCCATTCCCAAACTCAGCACATATAGCGCACTAAACCCTAAAACTAAATCACCACTTTGAGCGATAAATAGTAAAATACCGGTCAAGGGTGCAGTGGTGCAAGGTGACGCCACTAAGCCCGAAATCGCGCCCATAGCTAACACGCCCATATAACTACCACTGGTTTGTTTGTTACTCATGGCATTGAGCTTTTCTTGCCACGAAGAAGGTAACTGCAATTCATAGGCGCCAAACATCACCACTGCCAACAATACAAAAATCACGATTAAAGAGATTAAAATCGCTGGATGTTGTAATCCCGCCTGAAATTGCACACCAGCAGAAGCAACAATCAACCCCAACAACGAGTAAGTAATCGCCATGCCTTGTACGTAGACAAACGACAAAGTAAATGCCCGAGAGGTGCTAATGGTTTTACCCTGACCAATCACTATGCCGGATAAAATCGGGTACATAGGAAACACACAAGGTGTAAAGGCTAAACCAACACCTAAACCTAAAAATAATAACAGCGTGATAAGTAAACTCTGCTTACTGGACAACAAGCTAGCTAATTCAAACTGTTCTGAAATTGGAGCCAGAGAGTCTGAATCGGATATAGAGATTTTTGTATCTTGGCCAGGCTCTACGACTGAAGCAGTACCCACTTGACTTAGATACACCTCTTTGGTGGTGGGTGGGTAACACAAGCCAGCATCCGCACAGCCCTGATAACGAATCTTAACTATGCCATCTTGCACTGAGGATACTATGGGGTAGGTAACATCTAGTTGCCCACGAAATACATCCGATAAACCAAAAAATTCATCTTCAACTTGCTCCGCAACAGGAAAAACCGGCAGACCTATCTCGGCTTGTTTAACCACAGTTTTAAATTGTTTTTTATATAAGTAGTACCCGTCTGCAATTTGCCAACTCAGGATGACGCGATTGCCTTGCTGGGCGAAGTCGAATTGGAACGATTCGTCTACTTGCAAAAACTCTGGTTCGTCAGAAAATAGGTCGGCTAAGGGCTCGGAAGTTTGCGCGATACTCAAGGACGAGACGAAACAAATACCAAGTAGTAAAATAAAATATCTAAAACTCAAATTCATCTACAATACTTCTTATATAAAGGGAAACTTGGCAATAATTTCATTATACCAATCTAATAGGCCAATAGGGACTTACAAACCTTAAAACACAAATCTTAACAAATTATTAAGACGGGCCCTTACTTTGTTTAAAGACCCAAGCTTAAGCAATCAAGTTTCACTATTTCATTAAATAATTTGAGTTTGAGATAAATAGACTCTAATAACCAAACTCATTAGACAAACCAAGCAACAGTCTGTAACAATACGTTACTTGGGTTTCTATTGTTTAGTCCCAGTATCATAACAAACACATTATCATTGAAGCTATACGCAACCCTAGTTACGTATAGCTCAAATAACGAGGCATTTTTGTTTAAATTATTTTTATTATTTGCCATTTTACCTATTGTCGAAATCGCAATACTGATCAATGTGGGTGAGCAAATAGGTGGTTGGTATACTGTAGCTATCGTTATCCTGACCGCTTTTGCAGGCGCTCATTTAGTCAGACAACAAGGGCTCAGCACCTTGATGCAAGCCCAACAAAAAATGCAAACGGGCATCATGCCAGGCCAAGAAATGGCTGAAGGTTTATTATTGGTGATTGCAGGTGTGTTGTTAGTTACCCCAGGATTTATCACAGACAGCATTGGGTTTTTATTGAGTTTGCCTATTACTCGCCCGCTTATAGCCAGAGGGTTAGTTAAAAATTTAGCTCTCAAGATGGTGAGTCCATCCTTTAATGGTGACTTTTCTCAATACCACCAGCCACCCCATTCAACAGAACAATCTGATGATGTCATCGAGGGTGAGTTTGAACGTAAAGATAAACCACCAGAAAATCCAGCCCTTAAGGATGACTTAAGAAAGCCAGACTAACCTAAACATTACATTTCAATAACATTTAGCTGAAAGAATATAATGTTTTGTCGTAGCTTAGTTTCAGTATTTTTATTTGTTTATCAGCTCAAGCATTTGAGATTAAGGGGCAATATTTATATGCGCTTTATGAACGAAGGTCAGCGCTGCAACGACAAACAAATGAACAACCATTGAAATTAACTACCCGAACCAACCAAACTGAAACTCTCACAAAACAATACCGGCTGTTTGCATATTGCTGGGTATGATAAAAGCCCAACAAGCAAGTTTGTTAGGCAGTTTACATTTTAGGTTGACCAGTAAGCAGAGAGCTTCTTCAAGGGCGATTTAGCTGCATAACCCAACTAAACTATATAAACACATTTGGAGTGATCATAAGAAACAACTCACAAACAATATTACTGAAAATAGAAACAGCTACCTAAACAACCTTAACCTTTCAAACTAGATTAGTTTGGACTACCTTAATCACATAGTGTAATCGACTATTAATTAAGAGTTATCAGAATGCGAGTTTTATTAGTCGAAGATGATCTGCAATTAGCCAGAGACATCCACCAAACACTTCGATCAGAAGGTTTTACCGCTAATCACGTCACTTATGCTAAGTCAGCACTGTTGACTATAAAAACCAATGGATGTGACATGTTAATATTAGACTTAGGCTTGCCAGATATGGATGGCCTTACACTTCTTAAAAAGATCAGGCAAATGAAGGTAAATATGCCCGTTCTGATTCTCACCGCAAGAGAACCCATCGAAGACAAAATAAAAGGACTAGATCAAGGTGCAGATGATTCTACTAGCAAACCTTTTGATGTAAATGAACTCATTGCACGTTTGCGGGTGATTGAAAGAAGGTTGGGCACAGCAACCAGTTCTACTATTACTATTGGCGAAGTAAGTCTAGATTGCGCCTCTCATCAGTTAAGTGTCGCGGAACAGATAATGGAACGATCTCGCAGAGAATTTATGTTGTTGAAGGTATTACTAGAGCAAGCCGGACGAATACAATCGAGGGAACAACTTGAGTCTAATTTATACGAGTGGGGTGAGGAGGTAGCAAGTAATGCTGTGGAGGTACATATTCACCATCTACGCAAAAAACTCCCTGAAGCGTTTATCAAAACAATTCGTGGTGTAGGTTACAGTGTTAAAGCTAGCCCAAGTATAGGACCCTAAATTTGTCTATCCGCCGCTATCTAACACTGATTTTGTTATCTGTGATTACATTAGTCACCTTCGCGGCAGCCATTCAGGGTTATCGCGGCAGTATGGCAAAAGCAACCAGCGTATTTGATAATGAATTACGTTCTTTAACTTATGTATTGGTTAATATCACCGACATGAGTACTCAATCACTAGCGCCTCAACCTGACGCTGCCTTTATCTATCAAATATGGCAACACAACCGATTAATTGTTAGCTCTCATCCAGAACTTAAAGCCGCTATGAGTGATTTCAAAAATGAATTTGATGAGCATAATTTTTTAGCTCAACGTTGGCGTACTTATGGGCATTTTTTTGAATCAGATAATAAATGGGTGTTGGTTGCACAGCCCTTAAACCGGGGTTTCGAGCTGGCAGAAAAAATGATCTTGGCTGCTGTTACACCACTGATATTGTGTATTCCATTATTAGCCATTATTATATTTTTATTGGTCAGCACTGGGTTGCGCCCATTGAGGCTTTTATCTGAGAACTTGCGCGCCAAAAAAGCCGATGACCTTAGTCCAATCACACAGCAAAATCAGCAAAACGAACTCAGCCCCGTATTAGAAACTTTGAATCAATTATTTGAGCGATTAAACGCAGCCTTCTCACGAGAAAAACGCTTTGCCTCTGACGCAGCTCATGAATTACGTACCCCATTAAGCGTTTTAAAAATCAATGCCCACAATTTGAGGTTGCAGCTTAGCAATAACAGAACTTCAAACAGAAATATGCAATACCTGCAAGAAGGTATTGAGCGTATAAGCCATGTAGTAGAACAAATTTTATTGCTCAACCGAACCAATCCTGAACAATACCAAGGCCAATTTAAACAAATACATACTGCTTCACTTTGCAAAACTGTAATAGCCAGTTTATTCCCACAAATTGATGCAAAAAAACAAGAGATCGAACTAGTTGGTCAAGGCACAAAAATTCAAGGTGATGAGTTTTCTCTGGGTATCTTGTTACAAAATTTAATCTCCAATGCCAGCAAGTATTCGCCTGAAGGATCATTAATTAGAGTGGTATTGAAGACATTGAATAATCAGGTAATTATTCAAGTAGAGGATTCAGGCCCTGGCATTGATAAATCAGAATATCAACGAGTGTTTGAACGTTTTTACAGAATTGGGGGTGATCGTCATACTAGCAATACACCCGGATGTGGTTTAGGTTTATCCATTTCCAAGCATATTGCAGAACTGCATAATGCTTCATTAAAACTTAGTTGCTCTGAGCAATTATCAGGCTTATCAGTAGAGCTGTTATTGCCACAAGGGCAATACGTTGAATAAACCTATGAACAAATTAATAGGTATCACCGCCCTATTCTTTGGCGTGTTTGCCAATCATTGTTGGCGGCTGTTGCTGAGTATCATATTCAACTCAAGGATCACCTCTTTTTTCCATCACAGATCATCATTCCGGCAAACCAAAAAGTAAAATTAGTGATCAACAATCAAGACAATACTCCAGAGGAATTCGATAGTTTTTCACTCAATAGAGATAAGGTTATTTTTGCCAATAATACAGCAATCATATTTATTGGCCCACTGAAGCCTGGCGAATACAAATTTTTTGGTGAGTATAACCCTAATACTGCACGCGGCATTGTGATTGTTGAACATCAAAAGCAAAAGGCTGCAGATGTTAATTAATACGTTTATTTTATTTTTACGGGATGCGTTACCGATATTTGTATTGGTTGTTTATTTATATGTTCACCTGCCAGCAACTAAGTTGTGGCTATTATTGTGTATGCTAGTCGGTGCCCTTTTGAGCCTAATCTATATTAATCAAATCCATTTAATTGGTCATTGGTTTGATGGTAAAGGCATTGAATTATCATTGTGGATATGTCAGATATTTGTCTACTTGTTAGCCTTGGTTTTAGGGTATGGATTAAACCAAAATCGGACTTCGAATAAGCAGTATTTATATTGGGCTGCTGGCATAATGGTCAGCCTAACCTTAGTCTCCAAAGGCAGTAATTTCATTTTGTACTTCGATGGTTATTTGAACCAGAGCAATGCAATACAATCCATGTTACTTGGTACATTTTTGGGTCTAGGTATTTGTCTAAGCTTAGCTATATTGTTGTATCTAAGCGCAAAATTGTTAAAACAGCAGTTTGGCCCTTGGTCAACATGGTTATTAGTTCATATTTACGTTACTGGCCAACTCGTCAACGCTTTACCTTTACTGGTTCAGGTCGACTTTATTGATGCATCAGCCACAGCTTGGAATATTGTCAATATTTTGTTAGCAATGAATTTGAATATGGTCGTTTATTTAACGTGTTATTTGGCTATCAGGCAGCACCATCTATTGCTCAAGTGATTGTCTATACTCTTGCATTATTCACTCCTCTACTTATTTTTTATTGGCTTAAGCTAGATTCAGCTCCCCACTCAGGTATCAAAAAATGAAAGCCTTTTATCGCGTATCTTTCGCGCTTTTATACTATCTATCTTGCATGTCAATAAGTTGGGCTGACGGCTTTCCAGTTGACAAGGTTTATCATCCTTATGTATTGGCTAATGAGCGAGAGTTGGAATGGCGTTTTATCTCGAGGCAAAACAACAATGGCAATGTGTTGGCTCAACGCTTTGCTTATGGACATGCCATTTCAGAATATCTGACAATTGAAGGTTATATCGTAGGAGAAAGAGACGACACTGGCGATTTTGGTTTGCAAGCTTATGAAATTGAGGTTCGCTGGATGTTAACTGACCAAGGAGAACTATGGGCAGATTGGGGAATGTTGTTCGAGCTTGAAAAACAACATAAAAAAGATAATTACGAATTTACAACTGGCCTTTTATTTGAAAAAGAATTTACATAAACTAGTTTAACGATCAACGCATTGCTCGTTTATGAATGTGGAAAAAGCATTCAAAATGAATTTGAAACAGAAATAAGACTCAAGTATCGCTATCGGTATCTACCTGCCTTACAACCTTATATCGAAATCTACACTGGTGAAGATTTTATTGGTCTAGGGCCTGGTTTTATGGGGATTCATCGATACGAAGGACAGAAACAACTAAAATGGGAATTAGCGTTTATTGCTGGGCTAAACGGAGACTCTAAAGATCACACCCTTAGATTCGCCTTGGAGTACGAATTTTAATTTTGCTTCAGCACTTTTCGTCTACAATAGCGCTAACATAATAGAGCTTGAAGATTCCAATGAAAGCCTGCGCCTGCCATATTTTAGTCAAAGACAAAGTCCTAGCTGACAAGCTAAAAACCCAACTAGAAAAAGGAGGTAACTTTCATCAACTAGCCAAAAAACATTCTATCTGTCCATCAGGTAAAAAAGGT